>Ga0066843_10000019_pt1 | contig 39180 bp, 31 predicted proteins | sample ETNtaG_15_FD_66663 | JGI IMG/M metagenome (GOLD analysis project Ga0066843, IMG submission 66663) | Marine microbial and viral communities from oxygen minimum zone, Eastern Pacific Ocean - ETNP201302PF89A | ecosystem: Environmental > Aquatic > Marine > Oceanic | place: Pacific Ocean: Eastern... | reverse complement strand
GTGGTCCCTGCCTTCTATTTGGTTGATGATATTGTCCAAAAGAGCACCCATACAAAAAAATGGATCCTGATTTCTCTTATCAAGATCATCCAGGTTTCCCGTGGATCTAAGCTGAGTTCGCAAGGTTTCTTCCTGCTCACTGAGTATCTCAATACTAGCCCTAACTTGAGCTGTATAATCGAATTGTGGTTCGTACGGGTATTTAGCTAGGCGGTATAGTCGATCTTCAGTAATAGCGTTTAATGGTCTATTGACCAGGACACCAACGTTTATAGCTGCAGCCGTTTCAAGAACGGTTAACATATCGTCTTCAAATTGATTGTTTTTTTCCAGAAGAGCCCCAGTTTCCAGCAAATTATAGGGGAGTTGGACCACTTTGAAATGGCTAATGTGTGGATCGCCATGGACGGTTTCAGCAGCTTTCAAAGCTTCTGTGTGCACACGACTCAAGGAAACATGTTCGAAATCGTGTTTTGGAGCGACAAATGTGTTAGCAGAAACGCCAAAGAATAGGATCTTTTTTTCTTGAACAAAACGTTCCATTTGTACGAAAGCTTGAAAGATTCGTCGATAGAACTCATCTCGTAACTGTGGTAAGGGCTCTGGGGCTTCCGATTTTTTCGCCTCGGAAAAAAAGTACTCCGGATTATGCAAAAGGTAAACATCTATGGTCTCGACTTGTAATCGATTCGCACTTCTTTCCCATTGATCAATCAGGAAGTCAGGATGGATACAGTGCCAACAACCATCGGTATACTTGACAATTTCAGGCCAAGACTGATCTGTTTTCTCGCGTTTTATAGCTTGACTAAGATTATCTCCTTGAATGTAACCAGTTTTTGAAACCAGAATGATCTCATCACGCTCAATTTCCCCTTGGTTCATCATTTTGGTCAACACGTTTCCAATCAAGGTCTCACTCGCACCATTTGTATAATTGCTGGAAGTATCTATAATATTACAGCCAGAACGCATAGAATCTTCTAGCGACTCGATATGCTCATCCACCTGTTGATCAACACGATATGACCCATATCCAACTTTCGAAACCATTAAGTCTGTACCATTGAGATAGCGATAAGAAGTTTGATTGTAGGTAGAAAACTCTTGTCTCATGCGGCTAACAAAACGTTGTGTTCCTTCTGCGGAGGCATTCCCTTTTTTCAACATGGTCTTCTCTCATTTCGTCAACTGCTTAAAATGGAAACTCAATTCGATGAAAAGTGTTAATTTCAAGCGTCGGGTAGCTTTTTCGCATACCATTAGGCCATTGGATTTCGATTTCATCAACTTGGGCCAACTTTTTCAATCCAAAGTGTGCCACAGGTTCCATTTGTCCCAGATAGCTGCTGCCAGCATCAATATGCTTGATTTTTACTTGATCTTGTGTCCTTAGTCGCACGAGAGAACCTCTTGCTGGAGCCCCATATTGCGTCAACGGCATGATGCGAATCCAGTTGTTGTCATTGAGATTTATAGAGTGATAACGCCTGTGGTTCCAGTTCGCCATGAGATACAAGCAACTCAAGAGTACCATCATTATCATAATCCCAAACCGCGGCACCCGTGCCACACCCATTTGGCTCGGTTGCTGTGCCGAGTTCCACACGTCTCCATTCACCGTTAATTCTTTTGAAAAGACGGTTGGGCTGATTGATGTTATTGAAAAATATCTCATCATCTCCATCATTATCCAAGTCAGCTGCGATGACTGTGCGGACTGCGGATGGTTCCGCTAGGTTTGGAGGGGCTTGGTTGACGAATTTGTCGTTAATTTTCACGAACATGCGGTTCGGACCGTTCCAGTTACCATAAACCAAATCTAAGATGCCATCCCCATTAACATCCAAAGCAGAAATACCACGGACGTCCTCATAAGTATCCTGAACACCAAAACTTTTCGCCATCTCAGCAAACTGGCCGTTTTCTTGGTTGATAAACAGATAATTTGGCCCCATCTCGTTGCCAGCAAAAATATCTGTCTTATCTGAATGTATAGGAAAGGCAATTAAGCTTCTACCACCAGTAACCATATCCATTCCGAGCTCCGGGGCAATATCACGAAGATAGTTTTTACCGTCCATTTCGTAGTATTTCATTGGAGAAGCATAATTGGCAATAAAAAAACCGTATTGTCCTCTTCCACTACGATCGATACAAACGACAGATCTACCTGCTCCAGTATTCCTTATGTTTTCATGGGTGCTGAGTGCAAAGAGATCGATGAACTTATCATTTTCAAAACTGATTAATCGGTCAAAAGACTGTCCTTCTCCTCCCAAAGAGTCTGTATTGAGAAAATATATTTCTTCCTGTCCATCACCGTCAATATCCCCACTGGCTACGCCTATTGCGTTCATTTCTTCGTCACTAAGTAACCCAGTAGCAACATTTACTAGTTTTTCACCGTCACGTTTCAAGATTACGTTTGGATATCCAAACCCCATCACCACAGCTTCAAATTCGCCATCTGTATCAATGTCTGTAATGGCAACTCCATAGTTCAGTTGTTCCAAATTGTTTTCAATCAAGTGCGTGATTTCGCGAAAAGCCATTTGAGAGGTTAAACGATGGGTTCCATTAGCTCTCATTATGAGTCTCCAAGTATTATTTTGTGACTTGTGTTTGCCTAAGTTATGCTAACATTAAGGAATAGCTCTTCCCGTTTCTCAGTTGTTAAATGCAAGCCATACTCTGAAGTTTCAAAAGCTTCGGCGTACTGAATATTTCCGCCTTTTTGCTGACCATAAAGTTTGATCAACAAATCGCGGTGCTCGTCAGCAATATGTTTGAATTGACCTAAACGTTGTTGCGCGAGCCATTTGCGTCTGTCAATTGGGGTTTTTGGTACTTCATCAAGCCTACCTGCGTTGTAGGGTAGCCATTCATAAAATTGTGATTCATGACAATGTAACATATCGAGTTTTTGTTCTATCACATTATCAATACTTACAGCTACATTAGGTTGGAATGGATATGGCTTTGAAAAACGGTCATGAGTATACATGATTATTGGGTTCCGGTCTAAGTGACGAATAAAAGGACATATATTGGGAACCGTAACCATATAGGCGGCATCTTGTACTATTATGGAAGTATAGCGATGATCTGGGTGATAGTCATTGGGTCTATGCGTCATAACCAGGTCAGGTTTGAACTGACGGATTAGTTCAATTGTTTGATACCGATTTTCAAGGGTTGGTTCGAGACGGCCATCACCATTATCCAAGAGTTGGTAGTCGATTCCGATCACTTCTGCAGCGGCTTGGGCCTCTGCATTACGCCGCTGCGCCAAAGACGCACCGCCCATTCGATGGTGCCCTGCATCGCCATTGGTCATGGAAACGAATTTAACCTTGTGGCCATGCTTGGTATATAATGCGGCTAGGCCGCCAGTCTGGATATCGCAGTCGTCAGGGTGGGCACCAAAAACTAAAAGCTTAAGTGGCATGTGTCTAACCTCCTGGTTCATTTTCGCAATATAACTAGAGTATCATCCTTTCGGCTATATCTCAACATGTTTGTGGGTATCCATGTCGGTAAATTAGGGCCTCTCCAAGTTGATATGCTTGACTTTACTATTGTTGTCTGGTATTTCTATTTTTGCTATAATTTCGGGGTTCGGTTGAGTCAAAAACTAGAATCTGATCAATAGTAAGATAATAATAGTGTAAATTATATTCGTAAACCCGGTTTTGTTCGTATAATGAAGGTTATTTCGCGAGTTTTTGTGTTTGGATTATTGCTTCTTGTCATGTTAATAGTTAGTTGTAGCGAGAAGGAAGGTGAGAAAGTACCGCAATCTGATATAAAATACGACCAAACTATCATACATGAAAAAGATGGTAGCAGTATGAAGTATATTTCAGGTGGAGAGTTTGGAATGGGAGATTACCTGGGGGAAGGTAATGAAAATGAACTGCCGAAGCACCAGGTCTATCTACATTCATTCTACATGGATATTAACGAGGTAACGGTTGGTCAATACAGGGAATTCCTGGAACAGAAATACAGTAACGACTTGACGGCTAGTGATAGTAGTGAATCGATTTTTCCTCAACCAGACTGGAAGGAAATTCAAGCCTATTCTCCAACGGATCAGCACCCTATGATATATGTGAGTTGGTACGATGCCATGCAGTATGCCACCTGGGCAGGAAAAAGATTGCCAACCGAAGCTGAGTGGGAATATGCAGCCCGTGGCGGCCAAATTGGCTTGCGCTATCCATGGGGCGACTATATAGATATGACGTTGGCAAATTATGGGGGTGGTACTGGAGGCACATCATCTCCTGATGCCTATGCGCCTATGCTCGCGGGACCTCCACCATCTGAAGCTCCTGCTCCGAAAACACTTAAAGATGGTGACTTAAAACAAAAGGTAGTTAGTTATGGATTAAAGAATATGGCAGCAAACGTATCTGAGTGGTGCTTAGACGAATGGAACGCTGATTTCTATCAGGAGTGTAAAGATAATGAGGATATCAAAATGGTGCCTATTCGCGATCCATTTTCCGGAGGGAAAGTTGTCGATATAATGAAGAGTTTCTCTGCTGTCACCACACCTCGCGTTTTGCGAGGTGGTGCTTGGAATAGTCACCATTTTAGAGTTCGAGTTTCTTATCGAAATAGCTCTCTTCCAACATTTACTAGTAATAACGTCGGGTTTCGTTGTGTCAAGGATGCGTTTCCTTGATGCTTGAGTTGCGTCTCGAATTTTTGGTGAAGATAATTAAAGAATATTGCCTTGACAAATTATGCTTCGAATTGTGTAAAGAAAAGAGGACTCAATAATGTCTAAAAGACCGATTCCACCCAATATTAAACACCAATATCAAAATGATGGATATGTCTTAATTAAGCAACTGTTTTCAGAGCAAGAGTGTGATGAGTTAATTGAACGCTCATTAGCATTACATGCTAAGAAGTCGATCCCGGGTTGTTTCCATAGCGTACCAGAATCGGAATCGGATGGTGATCCGCTCCGGACCTATCCGCGAATGATGCACCCTCATCGTGTGGATGACCTTTCTCTTCAGTTTCTTAAACATCCACGAATTGTCGAATCCCTTCGAGTTCTACTGGATGGTGAGGCAATTGGATTGCAAACAATGTTCTACTGGAAACCACCTGGCGCGCGTGGACAGGACTTTCATCAAGATGACTATTATCTTAGGACAGAACCGAATGCTTGTATCGCTGCTTGGATGGCTTTGGATAATATTGATGAAGAAAATGGGGGTTTGATTGTACTGCCGGGATCAAACACTGAAGATATTTTGGCAATGAGTTCGACAGATACCAGTCAATCTTTCACAGATACCGCTGTACACCCCCCTGGTCAGTATGCTGAGCATCTGGTTGAAATGGAGAAAGGTGATCTACTCTTCTTTCATGGACGATTAATTCATGGATCAAGACCAAATCATTCAGGCACACGATTCCGAAAAACCTTCATCTGTCACTATATTTCGGCCGATTCAACCAATTATAACAAAGGTTATGACCCAATTGTTCATTTGAATTGAAGGCTGTTATCAGTCTTTAACAAAGACAAAAATTTGGAGTAAGACAAATGGATAGAAATACCTACCGAGTGGCTATTCTAGGGTGTCGAGGAAGAGGAAGATCTGCTGCTTTAGCGTATCATGATCATCCGCGTACTGAAATTGTTGGTCTATGCGATCTGATTGAAGAACGTGTAGATGCGCTTGGCCAGCAGGTCGATGTGAATGAACGTTTTACCAATTTAAATGAGATGATTGACCAAACGTCACCTGATATCGTTGCTATTCCAACAGGAACGGAATTTCATCATGGTCTGTGTATGGCTGTGTTGGAACATGGTGTGCATATTGAAGTTGAAAAACCTATGTGTATTGACTTGGTGCAGGCCGATGATGTTATCTCGAAAGCGGAACTTCAAGGTAGTAAAGTGGCTGTACACCATCAGGGTCGAGTGAGTCCCGCCATGCAGACACTACAATACGCAGTCAATGAAGGGAAGATCGGTAATATACGCTACATCTATGGTAGCGGTAAAGGCTATTATGGTGGTTATGGTCTAATGAATATTGGGACACATATGATTAACAATATGCTCAGGTTTGGAGGTGCCTGTCGAAGTGTCGTTGCTCAGGCGACAACGAAAGGTCAACCAATTACTCCACAAGATGTGGTTCCATCGCCGAGTGGTATGGGGACAATTGCATGTGAACATCTCACCGCTACACTTCAATTCGACAATGATGTAACCGCTACATTACTTCAACATCGGTTTGATAAAATGGACACTTCTGCTTATGTCATGGAAATATACGGTAGTGAAGGACGTCTCTTTTGGAAAGGAGACAACGCATGGTGGCTTCCACAACCACACTATTTGCCAAGTGGCCAACAATGGGAAGTTCTTGATCTTATATTTCCAGATCATTATAAATCAGATAATCAATCAGATCCTAGTGATTATTGCTTTGTTGATGATTATGTTCGTGCACTGGATGAGGATGATGAACATGAATGCAGTGGTTATCAAGGTCGGCATGTGCTTGAAATCATGATGGGTATTTTTGAATCAGCAGCTGGTGGAAAACGAGTCGTACTCCCACAACAAGACCGAGGTCACCCGTTGTTGCGTTGGCGTTCTGAAGTTGGTATGGGAGATTTGGAACCACTGCCACGTGATTATGGGAATTGGTTGTCAATTCAAGTTGATTAAAGCGAAATTCCCAACAGTCCACGGGTGAACTGAAAGTCTGTGTTTCCTTTTGCAAATAGTTTTGGTATGTATTGACGTGAAGCAACCTCCAAAACTAGATCGAGGAGGTTGGTATCAATCTGGTCTAGATCTGAGCTGTAGGTTGATTGAGTTGTAGGATCTGTTGAAAACTGGAGCAGTGGTATCATTCGATGGGATTGAATTGGGTGTCCAACTATGTGGGCAACCATCATGTCAACGCCAGTTGCTCCCAATCCCGTTATCGTTTCAATCACATGGCTAGTTGGTGTTTCCATAATGTGTAGTCCTGGTTCGATTTGGCTTTCTCCGTAGGATATGGTTGGTCCCCAGTTTGTGTTGCCGATTACTTCTGTCGTGTAATTGGCAGATTCTAACAGAGACGCGTTTTCGGGAATTACGATTGTGCCGCCTTCACCAATAATAGTTTGGGTGAAGTCAGCCAAGTCGGATGCAACGCGGCTGGTTATTTTACCTATTGATATCAGCCCGATATGTAGATCTCGCAAGGATCCTTCGCTATACGTGACATCTTCCAGTCCAGCAACCGATTGATCAAACCATTGTTCTATTTTCTGTGTTACAGCATCGATTCCTCCATCGAGCTGAACGCTAGCCCAACCATATTTTGTACTGTTGATTCCAAGTTGTGCTAGGTCGTTCTTAATGTAGTCATTGTGCGTTTTTTCGCAGCCATGTTCAAGTAGAACACCCAAACCAACTATTGGATGGAGCAAATGCCCGATTAGCGTTTGGGCATACAACCTTTCCGAACTTCCTCCTGAAGCACCGCAACCTTCGGTATGTGCTAGAGCTACAAAGCGTGAAATGCCTCTGTCCTGTCCTAATTTTCTCTGGTTCAACTGTTTGGTAATTAACTGAGCTATTTGGCCGGAACAAAGACTGGTTGGCAAAACAAGACCAATCTGGTCCGTTTTGGGTCCATTTTGTGTTTGAATAGCTAAGAAATTTCTGTTGGAACTCTTTGGGGTGGAAATTGGGATTGGTTGGCCCTCAGGTTTAGGCGCATTTAAGATTTGGTCTGTTTTGTTGGCATCATTTTGTTGCCAATTACGCCATATCGAAACTTGTGAGTGTCCTGCTTTTTCTCCAATACTTGGTGTTCCAGAGGCTGTTTCAACAGTCAGGTTGAGCATGGATGTACCCAACTTTTCCATTGGTTCACCGTCTTGATAAGCGCCAGCATTAACATCCATATCTTTTTTAAGCAAGTTGTATCTATCCGTCGTGGTAACAATTTTAATTGTTGGGACAAACGGGAAATTGGTAATCGAACCGTTACCGGTAACAAAAAAGATGATGTTACTCCCTGCCGCAACCTGACCTGCAATACTTTCGAGATCATTTCCTGGGCTATCCATGAAATAATAACCGGCATCATGCATCGGTTCTCCATACTCAATGACATGGTCAAGACGCACATCAGGATGTCGTTTCATGGCAGCACCTATCGACTTGATGGCGATATTGTAAAGGCCACGAAAATTGTTTCCTCCGGATGGGTTTCCTTCAGCTGTATGCCCATGCCAACTAGCTTTTTCTTGAAACCTTTCAACAGTTGACAGAAATTTTCTCGCTACCTGAATTGAGCTCACATTTTGTAGAACGTAACTTTCTGCTCCGATGAGCTCATCTGTTTCAGCTAGGTTTGCACTTCCTCCATGCCGTATCACTTCTTTGGCTACATAAGCCGCTAATGGATTACCTGAAACACCAGAAAAAGCATCAGATCCACCACACTGAAGCGCGATCTTCAGGTTTGAGAGTGGTTGAGATGTTCGACTCATCTTGTTGACCGGTTCAAGCCAGGATTTTACAATATCTTCTGCCTGATCCAAGCTTTGATCGAAACCGCTTTTAATCGAAAAGAATTGATGCAGAACGTCTCTGATAGGATAGTTTTTTTTAACCAAATAATCATGAAGCATTTTGTTAGTTACTGTTTCGTTTTCATAGTCAATAGCAATACACGCACCTATGTTCGAATGTGTCATGAATCCAGCAAGTGTTTGGAGCAATAAATTCAGGTTATTGGGAGTATTTGCCTCGCCGCCCTCGGTATGAGTTATAGAGACGATGCCGTCAACTTGGTCTAAATCATCAGCCACACCAAGAAACCGTTCTTCAATGATCTTGGCAAAACTGGCAGTTTTTGATGTTGTGCTGAGGATTCCTATGAAGTTTCGTGTGCCAACTCCTCGGTTACCAGATCGTTTATATCCTTCAAATAGATGATCCGTATCGTATCTTGAAACCTGCGTGCCAGGTTGAAAGTTTGCTGGATTGAGTTCATAGCGGGGAATATCATTGCTAAAGTTCGGGGTATCTGGCAGTTCGAAATCTAGATTTCGAATTGAAAGCGATTCCAGCATTTTTTTATTAGAGACGTAATCACCAGGATTAATCTGCTCAATCGCTGTTCCAAACGGTAATCCCCATGACAGCAGATGTTGTCCGATTTGAATCGAGTCAACGGCAAACCGATGTCCTTCCAGAATAGTATGTGAAATGGAGAAGGTTTGATCGTTATAGTGAATTTCTGCCCCAACTTCAACGACTTCTGTAGCAATCGCGACGTTATCGCCTAATGCTGGTAGTAGTCCGATCTCACTAAATTCGTATTTTTTAGCCATGAAATATTTATTCCCTTATTGATTGTGTTGTTGAAAGCCGACGAAGAAAAAATCGCCGGCTTTATCCAGTATCGGCGATTTCATTTCCCACTTATGGCATAATCTCGGCTAATAAGAACCGTTTGTTTTTCCTGTTCTCCAATAAATAGATTTCGACTGCCTACGGATAATTAGTTATAGCTGAATCCCTAATATTGACGATATGCTGAGAATTTAGACGATAGATTCTCAATGTGTTTGGATAACTGTTGATACATATAAAAGTATATCACCTCAGAGCAAGGTTTGAGAAAACTCGTAAGTGAGTTTAGGAAAATCTGCGACAGAGATGGTTTTTGTTATAGTCGCCGTTCAATTTTTGACAGAGGCTAGGCGATGAACATTTCAAGCATTTCGGCGAACTTTGCTCGTAAGTTGTTTGTCGATAGTCAATCCCGATTGATGAAGTCTGGTAGTGAGAAGACCAAGCACAACCAAATGATGGATGTTGATGCTAATCTGAATGCTGATCAGGAAAATTCAGTAGCCGCTTATCTTTTGCCGGGGTCACCCGGCATGCAAAAACAGCTAACGTCACTTTTACCATCGTTAGATCTGCCAGTTAATGGTAACTTAAAGCGAGCTTTGGATTTGGCTAATCAGTTTCACAACCGGCATAGTATTATACAGCCAGCGATTTCTATTTATGGAACTATGATTCAGGCAAAGGTTGAAGTTAGCCAACCCAACTCAGATGATATGAGTATCCAATCTTTAAATCACCTTTTCCAACCAATAAATCTTACCGATTACTTTGACCAACCGGTTAATAAACAGAATTATCCTTATACCGATATATTGTCTGGATTGATTGATAAGGCTCCACTGGGAAATCCGATCATAGATCGCCTGCTGTAAACACCTTTAAGTTGGTCGTGCTTGTTGTCTACATCATTGTTCACTTTATCCTCCTTAAGACGATTTGGAGTTGAGGCGTTTTGTGCCTAGCTTGGACCCAAGTGCCGCCAAGTCGTTTCAACAAATAAGCGGACTACTTCATATCCCATCTTTTTGGGTAGGATTAAATTGTGGCTTGTCCTTGGTTGTTAACGCCCACTACACTAATGAAATCTGACTCACGCGACTTTATGGAACCCATCACTGGTAATGGTGGTACGTTTAACCACACGTAAGGCCCACGAGTTAAAGGAGTCAATGCTTCCTCGTATTACGTACATGCTCCTTTTTGGAACTGTTTACATCATCTCCTCTACTGGTTCCATTGGATGGGAAATTGTTAACGAGTGCTGTCTTATCAGCCCATTTATCTGTACTTCCTTTTCCGCTGAAGTTGACATTGTTTCTGGGGACATAATCATGATCAAGGTCTTCATCGCCCCATGGAAACTCTTGGTCAACTAAGTCCCCATAAACTACGTATTCCCATCCTGCTTCGGTTGATAAGTCTATTCTCTCCTGATTTATCCTCGACTCATTGTAAAACGATGGCTCATTGAATTATCTCAATGGTGTCCGCTTTACTCCTCCGTATCAATTTATCGAAAGGATTGGATAGATCAGAACACATTTAAGAAGATCATAACGAGGCGTAATGGCGGGAAATAGACATTAACTCGCTCTTCCTAGTGACGAGATCGTCATTTCCTGTATGGTAGTATAGCGATCCGTTCCAATCTATAGAAGTTGAGTGAAATTGGCCACTCTGCTTGCTCTACATCCCGTTACATAAAGAGATAAAGTATCATAGCAGCATCTGGGTTAGGCACTACTTTTCCAGTTATTTTAGGAATGTTCGAGGATGAAAGAGCTATTGATTATCCAATATTTGCGTTCTTGTAGACAAGTCTATTACCAGGTGAATGCTGGTGTTAGCGAAATGTTTACAAATTCCTTGCAATCCAGAATTATTCGAACTGATTGGCACTCAAGTATGACAGTTATACTGCTTAAAACGCAAATTTTACCTATATGGCCCAGTATTTCCAGAGGTCATCCGGTATTTCATAGCGGAATGCAGGTGCGCGTCTTCGATGATGATGCCAGCGAGCGAAAAGTGCGATTCTCGGAGAATCATTGATGTTGATTGATCCGTCGTGTGTCAAATAGGAATGCCACAGTACTACGTCACCTGTATGGGCCACAAACTCTTTGCCACCGGTTTCAGGATTGTTGCAGAAAATATCCCATGAAAAGTTCCTTGTTCGGAGAAAGCTACCATCTACATGGGTGGGGTTTTCTAGAAAATAGCGATGTGCTGCATGATGGCTGCGAGGCCAGAATACAAATGCGCCACCGCGTGGTTCGACGTCGTATAAATAGGTAGTTGCACCGATCATGAATGGTAGCCAGCGCCCGCCGTAGGCATCGATATGTCCAGATTTGGGCATCTGCCAAGATTTTTCCTGTTCCGGCCACCGTATAATAGGAATACCGCCGCTAGGGACGAATGCGCCGCCGCCGAGTTGTTGTATAATAGGTGTTAGTGCCGGGTGGTGAACTAAAGCTGATTCTGGAGGATCGTACTGGTATCCATCCAACCCTCCCCGTCTAGTCCAAGTTTCAGGTGTTTCGAGACTCGTCTCCAGCTCGCTCCAGATTTGTTGCCGCCAGTGGTCGATTGAGGTTTGATCCAGTAGGTTCTCCAGAATCAGAAAACCAAAGGTCTTAAAATGTGAAACTTGGTTATTGGAAAGCGGGGTGTCAGAAGCCAAGCGTCACTCCTTGTCTAAGGATGAAGGTTCAGCACTCTAGTAATCTGGCGACACGCTTACAGGTCGCTGATTGCCAGGTTCTAATTTATTTTAGCATGGTCTTCATCTTTATCCCAAGTGATTTGTCTGCCGCTACTTCAATAGGACCATGCAGACGTCCGATAATCTGCATTATGGGATATCATTAAAAGGAATTGGTTGTTGAGTTCAAAACTTGGTGTTGCCGTAATACCGATAACCAATCGGCTCCAAACTTCGAATTGACTGGAAAGGTTTATATGAAAAGTATTAGCATCCCGCTATCATGTAATATAGAATATGGGGACTTAAGTAAGAATATGTCAAATTATTTAGTCAGTATTATATTTAGGATGGTTAATTGCATGAAACCCATAATTTTTGGCTTGTTGCTATTTAGTGTTGTTTTTGTATCATTTTCCGTGACTTGGGCTGGTTTCCTACCCGAGGCAAATGGCGATGAATTTGACCTTGAACATGGTGAAGCGATTGCTGGTGTTCTACCCAGCCCCCCTAAGATTGATGGTAATTTAGATGATTGGAAGTACGCTGTCTGGATTGCTTTTGATTCCAAGAAGGACATTTTGCGAGGCCAAGCCGCTTGGAAAGGGAAAGATGACATCAGTGTAACTTGGTCAACGGCTTGGGATAAAGATAATTTCTACTTTGCAGCTGCAGTGCGTGATGATAAATTTACACCAGGTGCTGATACTAACGAGGCTTGGAAAGGAGACTGCATCTTCCTCTATATTGATTGGGAGAATCTCAAAGTAGCTGTCCCAACAGGCAAACCCAATTTTTCTTTCATTAAGAATAAAGCTAAGGTAACTAACTTTGGTAAAAATCCGGATATCCACCTCTCTCCAATTGCTGTTAAGCGCACCCCAGAGCTAGGAAAAGGTGGTATGGTTTACGAAGTTGCTATGTCTTTTGAAAATAGTACTAAGAGGAAGATCAAAGAAGGAGATCATGTTGGTTTTACTCCCGGGTACGAGGAAGGGTTTAATGATCCTGCTGAAGAGGGTGTCTTCCTTTGCTGGTTTGGGGTAAATCCGGATAACTCAGCCCTATTAGGTAAATTGACGTTTGGCGGTCCACTGGCTGTTGATTCCAGTAACAAGCTAACGACAAAATGGGGGTATATAAAAGCGCAAAAATAGGGGGCTGGCAATATTCTGAATTGCACCGGATTGCAAACCAAATTTGTCATTCATGAACAAAGAAGCTAGCAGGAATCCCGAAGTTACCAAATCAAAGATTGCTGTTGAACCCAATGCTGATTTGGGTAAAGGTGGGATGATTTATGAGGTTGCCATGCCTTTCAAATATATAACTACAGCCAAGGTTGCCAAAGGGTTTGAAGTTGGGATGACGCCCGGATACGAAGAGGGTTTTAATAATAAACAGGAAGAAGGTGTCTTTCTCGACTGGGGTGGTATTAATCCAGACGATTCATCCAAATTAGGGAAGATAAAATTTGGTGGACCAATAGTTCCGTCAAGTGTCGAAGCCAGTAATAAATTGACAACATTCTGGAGCGTTGTCAAGGGGGAGTAAAATTTAGTCTTGTTATCTTTAGGCGTTGAGCAGTCAGGTCTACATTAGGACTAATTACTTAACGCCTTTTGTATTTGATGAATTAGTGTACCAATTTAATTTTGAATCATTTCTGCGCTTAGGTGCTTTTTGATCTATAATTCTCATAGACTTTCGGTACCGATCATATTATTTCTTGATAATCTTCCCTGTAGTTAAAGTCTCCGCATAGTTATATACGTCAGTTTCTCATCATCATTTCCTATGTTGAATTTCATCAGTAAATTAACCGACAAGTCTCAGCATTATTTCTGCCAATGATATACGTATCCAGTATTGGTATTGCCATTATGGTCTCTCCAAGGCCGACGGAATTTACGGTCAATCTATTTGTTTTTGGTTAGTAATTGAAACACCGGCTGTAAGGATGGTAGGGATGCTTCAATACAATCTGAAGGAAATCCAAAATAATATTATATTTTTATAAGGTAAAAATTATTACAGAACTGAATAGCATTGAAATACTTAACATCTCTTGTGATAGAATAATGGTATGAAGGTTTAGTCTTTATAATTACCATGATTTTCTAGTATCTAAATACCTTAGTCTTGTCTTGTATGCAACTCCGAAATAATTAAAATGGGATTCATTTGTCAAGTTGGAGATAAGGATCATACGTGGGCTGCCAAATGTATAGATACTTATAGAGATAACCATGAAAAATTTAACCTATTTTCTTGATCAACCTGGTGGTAACTTCACCGCTACCACCGAATTAATGCCTGAACCGGGGTCTGGTGAAATTCGTTTACGTACCCTTAAGACGTCGGTTTGCCAGTCAGACGTTGTCATATATCAGCAGGGTCTTCCGAGGATCAAGCAATGGCCTGCGATTCTCTTCCATGAAGCCTGTTGTGTCGTCGACGCAGTTGGTGATGGAGTTGAAGAGTATGTTCAGGGTGACCTCGTTGGATTAGGGTGCGACATTCCATGCGGCGATCTAGCTTGCATTTACTGTGGAACCAATGGTACTGGAGACTGGACTAGTTGTCCGAATACTCAGGCAACAGGCCATGAGTTTCCAGGCTTTGCACGCTTATATGCTATTCTACCTGATTGGTTTGTTAAACTCGGTCCCATTGTTAAGTTCCCCGAGGATTTTGATCCAAGTTACGCTTGCCAATTGGAGCCGTTAGCCTGTTGTCTCGAAGGCATGACGCGTGTCAATAATTGTATCGAAAACCGAATTGTAGTACTCATTGGAGCGGGATCGCAGAGCACCTACGCTTTGCAATGCGCACAGGCGATGAACGCCCGAAAGATCATTGTCATTAATCGGGGACAAGCACGGCTTGAGCGAGTGATGAACGACTTTGGTGACGATAACGTAATAGGGATTCGTTGGGATGAACAGGTAGTGGATAATGTTTTCAAAGCCTGTCAACCATTCAATGAACCTCACTTCCTGATGGTCAATGCCCCATGCCGAGAAGCCTATGAGTTGGCACCTAATCTGATGGGGTACGGAACAGTACTTGATGGTCACGCAGGTGTCAAAGGTGCATCAGGTAAGCCAAAAATTCCACATCAAGTTGATCTTAACAACGATATCCACTACCGTCTGCAATGTTATCAAGCTACCCACGGCTCTAGTATGCATGGTATTCGTTTAGCACATCAGTTCTTGACTGAAGGTCGCTTGCCAAAGATCGGACTGATGACGAATGATACAGAACACTTTCAACATACCAAGCTGGATGAAGCTATTGCCCGTGCATCTGATTCTGACAGTCTAAAGATTATTGTTGATTGGGATCAGTAACCTGGGCTGTTATGAGAAGAAACACATTGAAGATTAATGATCCGTTCCGTTACTATCTGACCTGACGATGTTCATGAAATTGGTAGAATCTTATGGATAAGTTAATTGAAGATTGGCCGAAATTAGCGCTTGATATTGGCGCACAGTTTGGACTGGCCGGACGGATTTTCGGCATTGTTATATTGATTATATTGTACCCGGTGTTGTATTCGGTTAGTCGAAGATTCATTCATGCTACGTTCGACCGGCTATTAGCCGGGGTTATTAAAGAGGATTTGGATTTTAATAAACATAGGCTTGCGAAACGTCTTGCACTTTTCTTTTTTGCCTGTGTTTTCTACGCTGCTTTGCCTCATCTATTGAGTGGTTATAGCACCGTCATCCAGTTGACTAGAAACATCAGTATGGTTTGTATCACACTGGCGGGCACTCTTGTTGTTAGTTCGTTACTTGATGTGTTTTTGACTGTTTATAGTTCTTCTAGGACCTCGCAGGATATTCCACTAAAAGCCTCTGTACAGGTAGTTAAAATCGTTGCTTATTTCGTCTGTGGGATCTTCATTGTCTCGCTAGTTCTGAATAAAACGCCTTTGTATCTGTTCAGTGGCCTGAGCGCCTTAGGTGCGTTACTCTTGCTGGTTTTCCGAGATTCAATCCTTGGTTTTGTTGCAGGTATCCAGCTAATTGCCAACCAAATGGTAGCTAAAGGTGATTGGATAGAGATGCCTAAATATGGTGCTGATGGGGATGTCATCGAAATTGCGTTGACTACTGTCAAAGTACAAAATTGGGATAAAACTATTACGACCATTCCGACCTATGCGCTAATTGGAGAATCATTCAAGAATTGGCGTGGAATGCAAGAATCGGGAGGTCGACGAATCAAACGGACTATTAACATTGATATTTCAACCATTAAGTTTTGTGACGGGGACATGCTGAATCGGTTTTCCAAAATTCAGTATATTTCGGACTACATCCAAATCAAAAAGGACGAACTTTCTGTTTACAACGACGAAAATGAAGTTGATGATGCCAGTTTAGTTAATGGAAGAAGGTTAACCAATGTGGGCACGTTTCGCGCTTATACCGTAGCTTACTTGAGACATCATCTGATGATTAATCAGGAGATGACTTTTCTGGTACGACATTTAGCTCCAACGGAGCACGGTTTGCCAATTGAGGTCTATGTGTTTAGTAAAGATACGATTTGGGCTAATTATGAAGGCATTCAAGCTGATATTTTCGACCACTTATTGGCAGTGGCGCCGGAGTTTGACTTAAAAGTCTTCCAAAACCCTTCGGGGGCTGATTTTCGTCGACTTGTTCCTCAAAGGGAGGATGAATATAATATTATTGAACATAAGCATACAGACAGCCTGTAGGTTATAAAATTAACGAACCTAACCACGGATTATAGTATCTGCATAAATTGCGGGAATGACAGTTAGGATAAACATGAATTTGAATAAATGCTAATCAAAATTCAGCTTGCAATAATTTCTGTAGTTCTGTAGATTTTAGCTTGGAAATCACCCCTTGATGAGGGATTGGCTTGGTACACTTCAATATTGCTTATTTTGATCCTTTTGATGTCATTCTTATGATATCCCATTGTTGGCCGCGATCCCCAGTATTGAGTTGGGACTTTCGTCTGCAATTTTAAGTGGATGGGTTGTGAAACGAACCCGTTGTTACTATATCCTAACCGCGCAGTCCTTGGTGTCAGGAAATTGACTTCGAGGGTGATTGGTTGCAAAATAAGATGGGCTACGAGCTAACCAATCAGCCTCGTTTTTTTCAGAAGTTAATCCATGGAGTTTTCATTCATAAAAATAAGGAGAGAATCAAATGGGCAAAATTAAACTTGGCGTTATTGGGGCAGGAGGGATTGTTCGCCGATTACATTTACCTGATATTGCAGGAGGAGATGATTTTGAAGTAACAGTTATTAGCGGTAGAAAAGAACATCGTTTAAAACAACAGGTAGAGGAATTCAGTATTCCACATTGGACACAAGACTATGAAGCCATTGTTTCAGATGATTCTATCCAGGGAATTATTGTTGGGACGCCACACCCACAACATGTATCTTGGGGAATAAAGGCCATAGAAGCGGGTAAACATGTGTTAATGCAAAAACCACTCTGTGGTGATATGACAGAGGCAAACAATTTTGTAGATGCGGTAAAAAAAAGTGATCGTACAGTTATGTGCTTACCACATTTTGGTGCCCCAGTTTACAAAGCCAGGCAACTTATTGCTGATGGTGATATCGGCAGGGTTTCGGGTGCTAGGTGGAGGTCTAGTCATGGTGGACCAGAGATATACTACGCTGAAATTCGAGACCTGTTTGGTGAAAAGTCTGATGATCTGTGGTTTTTCGATTCAAAACGGGCTAGCGTTGGGGCCCTTTTTGACATGGGGGTGTATGGTATATCGAATCTCGTGGCCATACTTGGTACGTTTAAGCGTCTTACTGGTTTTGTTTCTACCTTTGATAAGCCTACGGATCTTGAGGATGTAGCCACGCTGGTGTTGGAAACAGAGGAAGGTGGAATTGTCACCGCTGAGACCAGTTGGTGTGATCCGTCTCGCACTTCTGAAGGTAGCATACATGGCACAGCAGGGAAGTTCACCTTCCCCGGAAAAGACGGAGCAGCATTGAGCCAGTTCACTCCGACATCTTATACGCGTGAACATGCACCAGTTGACGTTAAGGCAATTGATTGTGCAGACAGTAATCCGGGAGGAATGCATGAACATTTTGCTCAACATATTCGTGAAGGAACACAGCCACCACTGTCAAACGCTTATGCAGCACGTCATGTGACTGAGATTATGCTGGCCGGAATTGAATCATCGAACACTGGCCAAGTAATTGAACTAAAAACACGAGTTGATGTGCAGTGAGTTTAGTTTCAGTCGTTTTTTTTGGGTCGTTAAAGTCTCTGGTTGCACTATTTATTATATCAAATAGCTTACCGTCGACAGTTGCTCTAGACAATAAGGCTCTTCTAGTCAATGGAGGTTACGTCGACCTTCAGGAAAAAGATCACTTTAAGATTAAGAATAAGCAGATCACGCTAGAAGCTTGGATTTATCAGGAAAAGCTTGTACCTGTGTGGTCCGGCATTTTTTCTTGTGTCTGGGATAGTGGAAGCGATGAAGGTGGATACGCTTTAATGTCAGATGGGAAGAGTGGATTGATGTTTGAATTTGTTCCAAATGGTTATGGCGCTCTTTTGCCCACTGCTCCTGATACGATAACACTCAAACACTGGCATCATGTTGCTGCAACTTATGATGGTCAGAAAATGCGACTGTATGTTGATGGAGAAGAAAAAGGTGAACAAGCAGTTGAATCAGACGGAATTGATTATGATCCATCTAACAGTCTTAGCATTGGAAGATTTCAGGATAATGATGAAAATTTTCGTTGGAGTGGAATGATTGATGAAGTTCGGCTTTGGAGCGTCACACGATCTCCTGGTCAGATAAAAGCGGCGATGCAGAAACGCCTCAAAGGTGATGAAACTGGATTGGTTGGATATTGGAATTTTGACGATGGGAGTCCAATTGATCGTTCCGTTTACGGTAATCACGGCATGTTGCACGAAGGAGCTGAAATTCGCCCAGTGGATTTGGTCCTCGCTGGTTCGAACGAGCCGATTTCAGCTGTCTTGGTTCGTACATTGGAAAAAACAGACATCAAGAATTTGGTAGAGATAGTTGAAAGTCTCAGCCTGCTTGGGCTAGAAGCAACTGTTGCGGTGCCTATTTTACAGGCAAAACTAGAGAATGACGACCCAAAGGTCCGGTTTCAAGTCGCTTCAGCATTGTATAAGATTGATCCTTCAACAAAAAGAATGGTTGTTCCTGTCCTGCTTGAGAGTTTTAAAGTTAACGATCTAGATTTGCGGACTCAAATTGCTTCTAAGCTTTATGAAATTCAGCCATCGTTATTGGGTGATGACATCATATCGCAGGTAATTCCTGCCTTGCAATCATCAGAAAAGGGTGTTAGCGAAATTGCATTTGATTTGCTAGTCAGGATTGGTGAAGATGCTGTTATCTTCATTGTTTCCCTTTTGCAAGGCATTGGTTTCACTGCAGATACTCAAGTAACTATTTCCTCAATTCAGATACTCAGTCGTATTGGTCAGGATGCAGGTTCTGCAGTTCCGATACTAATCGAGTTAGTACAGCATCCAAATTGGTTGGTTCGTGCAGAAGCAATTGAGGCGATAGGTGAAATCGGCAATGCTACTGTTGACGTGATTTCTATGTTGGTTAATTTGTTGCGGGACCCAAATGGGTCTGTACGTGGGAATGCGGCGCTCGCGCTAGGTCAGATTCATGCTGTTTCTGCAATGTCAAACCTGAAACATCTACTGACTGACGAAAGTCCATATGTTCGAAAAAATGCAGTGCAAGCATTGGGCAGGTTTAAAGAAGAAATCGATTTGCTTATCCCTAATTTGATAGGCAGGCTAGAAGATCAAGATAATGAAGTCCGGTATCAGGCTGCTGCCATTTTGGGAGATATTGGGGCTCAATCCTCGATTCAAGGTCTAATTAAATTACTTAAAGACCGTGATAGTCGTGTTAGGATAGGTGCTGTGGAAGCACTTGGGAAACTTGAAGCCAAAGATGCTGTTGCCAACCTCAAAAAAACTCTATTGGATGAAGAACCGATTGTTCGTGCCTATGCGGCATCAGCTTTGAAACGCATCAGTAACGTTACCCCAGCCGAGTCTTTAAATCATTAAGAAGCAAACCGAATTCAAAAGGTGAGTTATAGTGGTAGAAAACGGTATCTCCATAGCTGTTAATATTAGTGGTATCAAGATGAAAACACCGATTATGACAGCCTCGGGGACGTTTGGATACGGAAATGAATATACTGATTTTGTTGATTTAAATCAACTTGGTGCTATCGTAGTCAAGGGTATTACCAATGTCCCATGGATGGGTAATGAAATGCCGCGTATTGCAGAAACGCCTCAGGGAATGCTGAATTCAATTGGGTTGCAGAATGTCGGTGTGGAACGTTTTATCGATGAAAAGTTGCCTTACCTCAGTTCCTTTGATGTCCCTGTAATCGTTAATGTCTGCGGCAAGATGGAAGAAGAGTATGTCGAAGTTGTTGAGAAATTGTCCGAGGCAGGAAATATAGCATCTATTGAGCTTAACATTTCCTGTCCGAATCTGAATTGTGGGGGAATGAGTTTTGGTGTTGATCCCAATCTGACATACCAACTTGTCCAGCGTGTTCGTGAAAAGACTGATCTGCCGTTATTGGTAAAGTTATCGCCTAATGTAACTGATGTTACCGAAATCGCGGTAGCAGCGGAGGACGCAGGTGCAGATGGACTCTCGGCTATTAATACGTTACTTGGTATGGGGATTGACATTAAGACTCGGAAACCACTGATTGCAAATGTGGTCGCGGGACTATCTGGTCCAGCGATTAAACCAGTAGCTTTGAGAGTGGTGTGGCAAGTTTACAATACGGTAAAAATCCCGATCATCGGCATGGGCGGTATTATGAAAGCGGAGGATGCCATCGAATTTTTTGTGGCAGGAGCATCAGCTGTTGCGGTTGGTACAGCCAATTTCGTCAATCCCAGTGCCTCAATTGATATTGTGTCCGGAATTCGGGAATATTTGAATCAACACCAGATAGGTTCGCTTCAAAAACTGGTTGGTAGTTTGGAGGTTGTAGCATGAGAGATTTTATTACACTTGATGATCTATCAAATTTTGAGATTGAACAAATTTTTCGATTGGCTGACCAAATGAAAGAGCAACCTGCTACCTGGGCGGGTTTCTGTAAAGGGAAGATTTTAGCCACTCTGTTTTTCGAACCCAGTACACGGACCCGACTGTCTTTCGAAAGCGCGATCAGCCGTCTTGATGGCCGTGCATTGGGGTTTACTGACCCGACCTCTTCCTCAATCGCCAAAGGCGAGACCATTGCAGACACCGCACGGATGGTTGCTAATTATGCTGATCTCATTACTATTCGGCACAATTGGGCTGGTTCAGCACGTGTGATGGCAGAATATGCACAAGTCCCGGTTATAAACTGTGGTGATGGTGGACACAGTCACCCTACTCAAGGGCTGATTGACCTCTATACGATGATAAAACGACAAGGAAATATCCAGAAAAAAACGATTGGTATCTGTGGAGATCTTCGATACAGTCGTGCCGCGCATTCTCTAGCTATTGGAGTTGCTAGATTTGGAGGGAAATTGGTTCATATTGCTCCTCCAGGGTTTCAAATGCCAGAATGGGTTCTCACCAAGTTGAAATATGTTTATGACGCTGAACCCACGACTGCAGATCGAATTTCCGATGTTATCGGCAATCTCGACGTAATCTACGTCAATCGGTTGCAAGCAGAGCGACTTCCACCGGAAATTGATCTGCAGTCGGCACAGAAAGCCTACCAATTGAACTCAACAATCATGGAAAATGCAAAATCGTCATCTATGATTATGCATCCACTACCACGTGTTAACGAATTAACTTATGAATTGGATGGCGATCCACGAGCCGCCTATTTTGAACAATCAGCGAATGGGGTACCGGTAAGAATGGCATTAATGGTCAGCCTATTAGGATTAGAACATTTGGTTTTGACCAAACCACCGGAACAAGAGATTATGGAAGATTCACAACAGTGTAAAAATCCGAATTGTGTTACTAGTAAGGAAGACTATATTCTTTCAAAGTCGGAGGTCGTAAGTAGTCAACCGATGGTTAGAGTCTGTTCCTACTGTAATGAATTGAAAGATTAAACCTGCGCTGAATTAGACAGGATTTTGTCATTTGCGAATGCTCGGCTTGATGGTACAATTTGGACATGCTTCTTTCAAGTGCTGGCGTCGGATTTCCCAGAGGTCAAAAGCTTTAACTAAGGCTGCGTCAGCCTTCCCTACTTTACCCTGTTGTTGTAAGCCAAGGTTGTTAAGAGCGGTATCAAGTTCAGCTGGTGGGATAGGACAAACTCCGGCACGAAAAGCCAATCCCCTAACTTCTGCCACTGTACCATCCAATGTTACTATGCGATCAGTATTGCCGAAAGGATCAATACAACCACATGGCATTGATACTTCGGCCACATGATAGGCGGTACTGAATTCATGTGTAACACCCAAAACCAATATATATCCATTACCGTGGATGAGCCTACTGATTGGACTGTTTTCGGTCCAGATGCCGTTTTCAAAGTGGTTCTCACAATATTCTGCTGCTTTAGGACCAATGGCAGCTATGGCATGGGTTGGATGAAGGCTGCGCACCGCCTCTGACCTCCTCCACATTGCATCTGGAATAGCACCGTTGGTAGTTGGGGTAGTCATCGAATTAAACACCTGAGCACTCCGATGATTAAATGATGGCATCATTAAAGTTCCTTCATCACCGATTGCTTCTAGCAAAGCTTCAACAACTGTATTTGCTCCACCGATAGGATAACCGATCTTAGATAACGCACTGTGGACCATCAGGTCCATGCCCGGTTCTAGGCCGAGTCGATGCAAGTCGGAAACTAACTGCGATTTTGAGATTCTGTCTTTGGCTTTGATTAATTTGACGTACCCAAGTTCTTGGTGGGCTTCAAAGAAACTCGTCACTTGTCTCAAGGTAACTTTTTCACTGTATTCAATTGAGAGTATGTCAGAAATCTCTTTTAGGGATCTGTCGCTATCCGCCCAGAATAGCGCCCAAGGTTTCAGGCGAGACTTCTCCATTTTTAATCGTATTTCTGAATTGGTGTTATTTCCCCAATCTGGTGAGAGTAATACTGTCCGATGTGGATAGACTTGGCCATCAATGTCTTCTTTCTGAATCTTTACTTTTCTGAAGGTAACAGGTCGAGATGTAATACTTGAGGCCGTTTCTTGTACTTGAAGTTGGCAATTTCCCAAGTGCTCAAGGATCTCTTTCCGATCTCCTCCCCACATCCAGCGTTTCAGGCGATTAACTGTTTCTTGGTGACCATGGCGAATATAATTTACTTTGGCTGCTGATTTTTTAGGTGATTTCTGTAGTTGGTTAATTGTCCAATCGGTTTCTGCTGTTGTCAACTCAATCACTTCTTGACTGCCTGCATCAGCCAAATAACAAAGATATCCTGCCATAGCAGTTACACAAGTAGCTAATCCCTTTGGATCAATTAAGTTGATGGTGTCGGCTGAAGAATGGTAGGCATCAAATCCTACGTTTTTCGCCTGATGGTGGGTAGTTAGCCAAGGAGCGGGGAACCCATACTTCGGATCGCCAATTAGTGTGTCGGATGTTGAAACAAACGGTTCCAAATAAAGGTGGTATCCTGGATTGCTCAGGTTAAGGGTTGCGTTAATGATAGCTTCACCCACCCGATTAACGAAACCAGCTGACATTGGAATCGTAGCGTGCCATTCCAACCTGCTGTTACAGACCTTAGCTTTTGATCCGATAGTGTCTACAACCACGCCGGCAAGTGGTGTCTGAAGGCGTCTGGTATCTTCAAGGTATTTAAAGAAACCATAGCATTCATAAGCGTTAAGGAAACGGATACTCCGCTTAGGTCGCGGCAGTTGTTTTTGAGCGATCAATTCTGTTACTATTCGAGCAACTTCAACGCACAAAGCTACTCCTGAAGCATTATCATGTGCCCCGGGTTCTGCGCTGTGAGCCAAAACCCAGAGCTCATCTTGCGGATCGTCAGCACCACGGATGATTCCACTGACCACATCGTGTGAACCATCGTATCGATCAATATCGACTTGAGTGCGTACCGCTACTTTGTCGTGCTTCTGGAGCAATTGACGCAACTCAATACCTTGTGTTTTTGAAATTACTAACCCTACAAAATCTTGTTGGTCGCCTGTTACACCAATGGGAATGCCTCCCCAACCAAATTTAGTCCAGCCAACGGCTTCGGGTAAGTTAGGAATCGGTCGATCGGTTATGACGCCAACAGCCCCTGTGCTAATCAATTTCCGTAGGTGGTAGCGAGGGTTGAGGTCTGTCAGGATCATCTTGCCTGCCAACCCTCTGGCAGGGGTTCGGTCGAGTTCTTTCCGTGAATTTATTATGACTATCTGGCTCTCTATGCCTTTGGTAGGAGTGGAACCGCTCCACTGAATGAGATGCCATGGGTTTTCGTGGTAATCCAGCAACCGTTGGTCCACCGGAGCGATGATGTCTACTGTTGCCTTTTTAACGTTAGCTGCTTGGTGAATAATCCAGCGACCCGAGCCTATTTTTCCTCCAGTGGGTAAGGAAGTGACTTCTACATCGACGTCAGCGTCTTGGTAATAACGAACCAATGTCTTCGTAGTATCATGGAAGTGATCAAAGGAATTCCACTGATCGGTTTCGATGATCGTGGCTACTGTTTGCATTAATCGGCTTTCTTTCACTTGGTGGTTCAATAAGGGTAAAGTTTTTTGACAAAATTTTGTCAAGGAAAGGGGAGTTGACCAAGCCATAGATTACTTCCTGATAAATGAACTAATAAATCGATGGGATCTAAACTGAAAGGTAACACTATAACACCTGCACCTGCCAGAGTAAATTGGAAATCCTTTTTCAGGCAGTTGTGCTAACTAGAGATCAGGGGCGTGGGATATTAGTAGTAACTAGACTGAGACTAGGCAGGGTCTTATTCCGAAACGTTCGATTCAAGATTGGGGCCCCTTCTATGCTCCGCATGGTATTGTTACCATGACCATTGGGACTAACCACCCTCTAGAACAGCCAGCAGGCAGGGCAGCGGCGCTATTAGGTGCAATTGTATCTTTGCGAGCTGAACATACTTGCTCTAGCTTACTGTTAGAAGGGCGGTTGGACCTGGATCGAATAGGGAGAGTGGTTGGTCTATGGGAGGAGGTGGTGCGCAGTTGGCTGCAGTAGAAGATCCGACCTTGCGAGCGGTGGTTGCCCTCTGCCCTTGGAAGCCGAATGGCCAATTTGACCATCCAGTACCATTGCTGATTTTGAGTGGTCAAAATGACTGGCTGGCACCTTCCTCGTACTATGGGCTCATCCTTTGCCAAAAATACTCCAGAATCGACACCCAAGCTGATATTTGAAGTAACAGAGGGCAAACATCGGGTAGCAAATAGTCCCTTGGGTGGAAATGGTGAAGTTGGTCGTCTGGCTATTTCTTGGTTGAAGGTTTTCTTGGAAGGAGACAATCGTTATCGCCGTTTTTTACTACAAGAACCAAAGAGTGCTAGCCTTTTTAAGAGCAATCTCGAATAAGTGAGCCACAGAACTTTATTTAGAATGCTAAGACCTATTCATTACTTGTATCTTGTCTCAGACCTTGAAATAAAAAGACCATTTGGATGGTTCTGTTAGGGGGAGTTTGTTGGTTTCAAAACTTTGATCTTGAGCATTGGAGAGTTTGGGATTTGTTTCGTACTGGGTGTATGCGTGGATTTGGTTTCGGTTTTGGATTTCTTAATTCTAGTCTATAGCTGATTTGTATTGTCGATCTTCTTCAATCCACTTTTGCCATATTTCTGCTTCAGGGCAGGTTCCACTTCGCCCCGCACGTGACAATAAGAGATCGTCTTTCCCGAACAGACGCATCAACCGACGGTCTCGTTTTGATTCAGCTTCGCCAATGAAGGATTGAATAGCTGGAATGTCTGTCTGTTCCCGTCGAGGATACCAGCATTTGGCGTAAAACCGGGAGACAAAATAACGGATCTCACCACTATGATTACCCGTCCCCGAATGGAGAAGCCCGCTATGTACAAATAGCGTATCGCCGGATTTTGGATAGGTCAATTGTTCTTCAGGATGGGGTTGACGCTTCATTTCAGCGTCGACAAAAATGGATTTCCGATGTGACCCTGGGATGAAACGGAAAGCTCCAATTTCGGGATTGATGTCGGGGAAATAGTTTAATACATTGACAGCGTTGGGTGGTAGGTAATCGTTGGTTCGACCTATGGAAGCCCACATGTCTCGATGCCACCCGACACCTTTAATAGCTTCTTCTTGTGTGGTTGGATAAGTGGCAGCGAAAGCCATAGCTTCCAAGCTGACAAACGGTCCTGTCAGAAGTTCGAGAAAGTCCAATACCTCTGGATTGGACACAAAAGAGAGAGCAATATTTGGATACTTTTCAATTAGCTGATAAGTATCGTGCCGATTGCCTTTTGGGGGATTATTCTTGTTCTGTTCTAACTCTTTTTTGAAAATGGATCGCCATTGATCGAGTACGGTTACATCGAGTTGATTCTCAAAGATGGTTAATCCGTCACGCTTAAAATTTTCCAGATGTTGTGTAATGTTCCTTGCCATAAAATCTTTATTAATTAATAGATGCTAATCGTTGTCTGTTTTTCGTCGTGGTTAGGAGCGTAGTCGTTTTTCTCGCTGTAAGGCCATATTATTTCCAGTGAGGATCAAAATGGTCATAATTCGTGAAGGTAATTTGATCAACTTGGCCTGTAAAAGCATCCATAACAAATATTTGGTTTACTCGGCGTTGTTTTTGGTCACGTGATATAAATGCTACTCTTTTTCCCTCAGGATCCCATGTGGCATCCCAACCCGGCATCATACTTAGATTAACAACCTCCATAAATTTCCCTTGATTAATGGAAGCAACACATATTTCTCCGTTAGTGTAAAAAAGAATGCGATCTCCAGATGGTGACCATTCCTCAATATTTTGGCATATAGGTTCGGAACGTTGTTGAAACCATCGACCTGTGGCACTTGTTGTCTCCACTTCAGCGATCATGAGTAAGTTGTCAGTTACGAATGAAATCCAATGTCCATCAGGTGACCATTCGGGCCAACTGACTTCTTTAGGAAGTGCTTCAATAAGCTTTCGTTTTGGGTTGATCACTTCAGAGTTTGGATTCCAATGGTACCATCCTTCAGTCCATCTTGGCATCCGTCTTCGACCTTTCTTATCTCCTTCAAGTGTAACAACAATATTCTCTGTTGGGTCAACTGGTCTGTCTATTTCCACTGCAACTAGGATCTTCTGGCTATCGGGTGACCACCAAAAGTCGATTATTCGATACTGTCGCTTCAGCAATTCTTTATGGATTGTGCCATCTGGTTTCATTACGGCCAGAGATTCTTTTAAATCCAAACCAGAGATGTATGCAATCCAATTTCCGTTGGGAGACCAACGTGGTTTGCGGCTAGTACCATTATCGGTTAGTTGTTTCAAATCTGTGCCATCTGGATTGATAGAGCAGATATTGTAAGCATAAAATTGCCACCAATTCAGTAGACTCTTTCGGTTTTTGCCTCGACGTGTTTCGGTTGTAATCCGAAAACCATTGAGATTTCGAAATGGTTTCCGAGTAGTGAAAACGATTTTTCCTTCGCCTACAGATTGTCCGTTAACCTGATTTGTAATAAAATATGTTGTTATGACGATGATCGCGATACCAAACAGTCTTTTGAATTTCAAAATTGAACCTTTCTATCTAAGATGAAAATTACACAATAACGCAGGCTGCGTTCAACCAATTTCTACACTCCTGGCAAGTTGTTTTTCCAATTACAAATTCATGGATTGGAAACAAATTCAAGTTTTGACTTAATAAACATGTTAAGTGAATAGTATTCAGGTCTGAATTAGCTTAGTAAGACAGGAGATTTAGACTGTGGAAGACATGCGCTCGAAATCTGAGGAGGACGACTTACGTGGACATTCAGACCGGATAATCAAAAACGCCTCTACGGTCAAATTTACAAATAGTGCTCCAGCAACTTGTTAGCCTAAGCTGCCTTCCCGCTTGGGAGATGTTACCTATTTCTATAGAAGATAGATTTTTGTTTACTTGGTTTCTGTTTCCCCCTTTTTGATTGGTCTAAAAGGGGGGAATTGGAACTTTGCTACATAATGAGGCTAATTCGACTGCTGCCGTGCCATTTTGGGAAGATACCACCCAAGCGAGCGTACTGTCAAAGAACATTGGAATGTGTGTGACACCATGATTCTATCATTAGTGCTTGCTTGAGTTCACAGAGGAAACTGGGAATTGTAATCGCAGGGCACTGACCGAATTAACCCGAGGCGTTTTCGCGTTTCGTTTCCGTTTATTTTGTCTGCTTTTAAAAGGTGCTTTTTTGGGTTGTAATTGGACACCAGCGTGAAGCGATTAGAAAGTCAAGCACTGCGGTTTCCGACTCGGGGGTATTGATTCGCTTCATTGCTTCCAGGGAATTGGCACAAACATAGCGATTCTCATCCTTTAGTGCTAATTTCAAATCAGGAACTGCTTCTTTTGCATGTGGCCCAAGTCTAGCCAAAGCAAGTGATGCATTTCGGCGAACCCAGTCATCCGAATCCTTTAGATTGTCGATTAGTACGGGGACTGCAACAGAAGATTTTTGACTAACTAGCCCCAATGCATCAGTTGATAATTGACGAACGGTTGTATCGGAATCCATTGCGGTATCAATTAGTACTGAAGTTGCATCTTGCGCGTTTAAACTGATGTCGCCAAGAGCGTCTGCCACACCGGCACGTACGTTTGCGTTTGTATCTTTAGCCGCTTCAATTAGTTCTGGGACAGCGATTTGATTCATTGAACTAAGCGCATAAGTGACATTCTGGCGTACAGTTTTTGACTCATTTTTCAGAGTATCGATTAAATGTGGGATCGCCGGTTGACCATGTGCACCGAGAGCGTAGGCTGACCTGAGGCAGGTAGACTCGTCTTCACTTTGTAGGTCTTCAATAAGATCGCTAATAGGTTGCTGATGGTTCGTTGTTATTGGTTTCGGCTCTCCACGATGCCAGTTCCATATTTCGTGCCACATGGGGTAATCAGGATTGTCCTTGCCAGATAGCCACTGGTCCGCTTTGTTCTCCCAACTTGGTTCCTCTGGCTCTTCCATACGTGTAAAGAGAAATTTCATCATGAAACGCTTTTTATCGTCAGTCAAATTTGGTGTGGCGCGATGCCAGAGATCATAGTGAACAATAGTGATAGTACCAGCTTCTCCATGCAGTTGAACTTCGCTACCATCGGCGGCTTTGGTATTATAGTATTGGCTACCTGGAACCACTGCAGTGGGACCAATTTCGGGTGGTGTGTCCTGAGGATAGTATAAGACCATTGCCCATCTCGTGTGATGATGGAATTTCGCCCAACTGTCTTTGTGCATTCCTTGTCCACCACTTTTCGGTGGATTATAATGGCAATGACGGTGTGCATGCATCAGGTAATTCTTACCCATAATACTGGTTAGCGCTCCATCAACGCGAGGATGGTCAAAAATCTCCTGAATCTCTGGCAGACGAGGCAAAAGATTATTACCAGGATTGCCTTCTTCTTCAAAAACTCGTTCGGTTTTCTCAAAGATCTCCTGATGGAAGGTTGTTGGCAGGTCCGTTTTGAAAACGATGTATCCGTTGACAATGAAATTCTGCATTTGCTCGTCAGTAAGTAAGATCGGTTCTTTGGATTTCATTTTAACTCCTGCATTTATTAATTAGATCAAAAACAAAATATAAAAACTAAAGAAACCAAAATACGCAAGATTCTGGCCCCGAGGACTAGTGTCGTTTTTCCTTTTTCAATTAGAGTTCTTTGGCGAAAATTTCTTCGGTGATGACGCTATCATATCCATCTGGTATTGGAATGCCAAAGGTATAGAGGATAATTGCCGGTGTATCTTTAATTGAGATTTGACTGCCGAGCTCAACTCCTTGGGCAATTCCAGGGCCACGAGCACTCCAGAAAATGTCCAAGCATTCTGGTTCATCGCCACCATGCCCAGTTCCAATTCCTCCATGATCGGAGATAATCATAATCAGGCTGTCTTCGTAAACCCCAGCATCCTTGATTGCATCAATGATCTGACCAATTTCGGAATCATTAATCTCAATTTGCTCGAAATATTTCTTAGAGCCGTATCCATGTGCATGACCAGCAGCATCAACCAAATCAAACTGCATAAAAAAGAGATCCGGAACATGTTGTCGAATATAGTCTGCTGCAGAAACCGCAAGTTCGGGATCCGGCAATGAAACGCGGTGTGCTTCGATCGATTTTTCAATTATATGTTGGTTGATCGGATTCCAGCAACTGAATAAAGCACATGTCATGTGAGGATATGCTTTTTGTAATACCTTGAGGTAGGAGGGCCATGGAACATCTTCGGAAATTGGATTTCCACCGTCAATCCCATGTTTTTCTGCCCCTACTCCGTGTAGGAGAGCTCCCCAATTCTGGTAGCTGGCAGAGGGTAAAACTGCTTGGGCTGAATAGCTAACTGTGCCATCAACCACTAAAGCATCGATATTAGGGGTTTTGCCATCACGTACCGCACTTCCCATAGCGCCGTCAATACCAAGGACAAAAACCCGTTCCGGTTTTATTGACATAATATTGCCATCTCCTTCAATAGAACAATAACTACTGATAACAATATTATATTAGAATGCCTTTACTATGGCAAAGATTTAATCCCAGCCCAAGTGGTGGTGATTTTTCCTCTTTGATTTACCGCAAGTCCTTCAATTTGTATCTTGATATCTTTTTTAGTTGGTAGTCGAACGTTAGCTTCGTTTGGGGTTTTAGCCTTCTCGTTGGAAGTTACAAAAATTGCATCCAACATGGTGGCATCTTCCCGGACAGATATCCGTAAAACGGTATCTCCTTTTTCCTCGAATTTCCATTCACGGTCAAATGTTCCGGCATCCAGCCAATGGTTAATACGATCCCAATGCCACACAGGTCCACCAGCCACGCCCCATCGGAACTGTACATTCTTTGTGACTTGTGCATCTTCATTAGGATCAGCAGGCTGCCAAGTAACCCAGAAAGAATCGCTGTTACCATCCCAGGCAGTAACGTGTCCCCACAGGGCATAGGTTCCTGATTCAGGTAAATTGATGATGAACTCAGCCCAACCTCTACCACCACCACCAGTAGCAGGCTTCCCTTCCATCCAAATGAACTTATCGTTGGATGCATTCTTTCCCACGTCATCATCATCAACTATCATAGGTTCCTGAATCTTTTGTGCTAGTTCCGCTTCCAAAGCAATTTCGATCTCCTTTCCATTGACGGATATGAAGGGGGAAAGGCTGATAATTATGGCAAAAACAATTAGTTTTTTCACTGTTTCTCTTCTCTCTGTATTCTAATAATTTGGTACAATCAACGGCACACGAACAAGATGGTATGCTATCGGTTTTTCATCTGGGCCCAAGTCGAGGTTAATTTCCCTTTTACCTCAACAGGAACATCAGCATCGCTTGCGTTAGGGGTACGTGGCTTGGCCTCGGCTTCTTCAGCGGATAAATTGTCCGTAATGAATATGACATCCAACATGGCGGCGTCTTCCCGTACCGCGATCCGCAAGGTTGTTTTACCTGCCTGGTTAAATTTCCATTCACGATCAAATGTCCCAGCATCCAGCCAGTGATTAATGCGATCCCAGTGCCATGCAGGTCCACCGGCTACGCTCCATCGAAACTGTACATTCTTTGTGACTTGCGCATCTTCATTAGGATCAGCAGGCTGCCAAGTAACCCAGAAAGAATCACTGTTTCCATCCCAGGCAATAACGTGTCCCCATAGGGCATAGGTTCCTGCTTTAGGTATGTTGATGGACCATTCAGCCCAACCTTTACCACCACCACCAGTAGTAGGTTTCCCTTCCATCCAGATGAATTTACCGCCAGAGGCTTTAGCATCATCAGAAACAATCATTGGAGCCTCAACCTTTCCAGCTTTTTCCGCTTCGATGGCACGATCCCAAGCAAAACCCGAAATACTAACCAAAAGGAACAAACAAATCATTGTGCTAGTTATTAATGTTCTTTGTAACATTCCGATCCTCTTTATATTGTAATCATGGCGCCATTTTATCACAAATCACAAAAAAAACAAATTTCGTTTACTTAACTGGTATGCTAAGTTTGCCATTCGGTTTTTGTAGTGAAATTTAACTTCAAATTCCTGAACATACGGTATTTTGGTTCTTATTTGGGATTTTAGAATGGTGTTACTCCAAGGTTCTTTCGGTAATCGTAATGGTGGAACATAGAAATCATTTGACGCAGAAGATATTGGTAGTATATGATGGGGAAAATTACGACTCCCATATAATTTTATTGGGCACATCGTCTTGGTTTGTTGCCCATTTGATATGGAATAGGATATGCTAGCAGCGGTATTGCGTGACTTCAATAATCTTTTGTTGGAAGATATTCCGATTCCAGACCCAGGCCCAGGTGAAGTCCTAATACAGATTCAATCCTGCGGGTTTTGTGCTACCGACTTCAAGGCCATACTGGGCATCCGTCGTAACGTGGATTTTCCGCTGGTACCTGGCCATGAACCCGCGGGGATCGTAGCAGGTATTGGATCTCACGTCACTCATATTAAAGAAGGTGATGACGTGATCATCCAACCGAGTGGGTACTGTGGGCTCTGTCAATATTGTCGTATGGGCATGACTCACTACTGTCAGGAGTCGTATACTACCGGTGGGGATGGTCCAGATGATGTACGGCCGGGTAGCTTCTCACAGTATACGCTAACTGGTGCAAATACCGTATATCATAAACCAGCGTCGATTGATTTCGATGCCGCCTGTCAGACGGAGCCGGTTAGTGGAGCATGGAAAGGGATTATACACCAATCTGAAATGCAAGTAGGAGATGACGTTGTTATCATTGGTACGGGGAGTATTGGGGTTTATTGTTTGATGGTAGCAAAAGCCGCTGGAGCCGGCCGTTTGGTAGCAGTGGATTTGAGTGATTATTCTCTGTCAACGGCTAAGCGGTTAGGGGCTACTCACACTGTTAATCCTAAGCAAGTGGATGCAAAGCAGGCTATATACGACATTATGCCGGATGGCCCTGACCTGGTAGTTGAAGCCGCTGGTCCTATCGAAGCAGTAAAACTGATGGTGAGTCTGCTTCGTCGAGGTACCCGCTGGAACGTATTTGGTATTACCACACCAGAAGAGTTCAAGTTAGATGGTGGTCTGATACACTTTCTTGAAGCTCGAATGGACGCTAGTTTTGGAACCAATCCGCTGGCTATGCAGCAGGCTATCCGGTTGATGCAGCGAGACCTTGTGGATCCCAAGCAGGTAATTTCTCATAGATTTCCACTATCTGAAATTAGTCAAGCTTTAGACGTCATGGCTTCAACTAAGCGAAATAAGGTTATTATTCATCCGAATGCTTAGAGGTAATAGGAGCATACATCTTCCATATGATCTATCTAGGTTCTGTAGCCGATTATGTCAAGCGTAAACAGGTCAAGTTAAACAGTGCTGGATGACGTTAGTCCTTAAACTCGAAGAAAAGCCCAGATTTCCAAACCGATGTAGGCTTTTTTTAGCCTTTTGAACCTGATTTTTCTCAATCTTTTGCTTCACTCCCTTGACTTTAGGACTGTTTGCTATCTTCCTCAAGAATTGGTAGAACTGACGTAGTGTAGAACAAGTGAGCTAAAAAACGGGGCGGAGACCTAGCAAGGTTGAGCGAGTAAACATAAGCCGAATCATGTAACCTCGACCGAAGATATCGAATCTGCTTTCATAGTCTTAATCTAGTTGCCGTAGGAACCGGTGCAACAAGGTATAAGCAATTACTCCAATCAGGAAGTTTGCTAGTGTAATTCCCATGAAAATACCTTTCCAACCGTAAAATTTAGTCCCTAACCAAGCTAGAGGAAGGGAAAGAGCAATCAACTGTATAAAAATCAGGCTGGCTGCGTGAAGCGGCTTATTAACGGCATTAAATGTAGAAGCCACACATTCCAGAATACCTGAGGCACCGTAGCTCAGTGGTAAGATGTGCAAGTAAAAGACGGTTACCTGTATGACCTGAGGGTTTTGATTAAAAACAGGAGCTATATAAGGGGCAGTTATAAAAAAGAGCGCTAAAGTACCTCCACCCCAACCTAGGGAAAGCTTGAAACAAAACCGGACAGCCGATCTGAGACGGCCATAATGCCCAGCACCAAAATTCTGGCCGATGAAGGGAGTTAAGGCTGAGGATAGGCCAAAAATACCGACCATAGCTAACGATTCCAGTCGTCCACTGACGCCGTATCCAGCTACTGCGATCTCTCCCAATTGTGTTTGAGTAATCATAAGGGTGATGATCCCCATGGCTACTGGTCTTAAGATTTTGGTTACGGTCGCAGGAATACCGATGTACAAAATCTGTTGCCAAGACTGAAAGGTGTGTTCCAAGCTGAAAAGGGGAAAAGCTAACATCTTTTCACGTCTGACTAATACCCACAAAGAAGCCGCGAAAGTAGCTAGCCAAGAAATAACAGTTGCCAGTGCGGCCCCGTGCAACTCCAAGCGTGGGAATGGACCAATGCCAAAAATTAAAAACGGGTCGACAATGATATTGATCATCCCAGCAATTAGCATGATAATTGCTGGTGTCTTAGTGTCACCAGTGGCCCGAATCGCACCGTTGGTTAACATTGGAATCACCAGCAACCCAACCCCTAGAAACCATGTAACCATGTAACTCTTAATCAGCGGAAGGGTTTCTTCACTAGCTCCAATCGATTTAAAAATAGGATCTAAGAACATCAAGCCTAACAAGGAAAAAACGAGAACTACTAACACTGCCAGAGCCAATCCATCAGTAGTTAATCGTTTAACGCGAGATTGGTCCCCCTGACCTAGTGCTCTGGCAATGGTAGAAGAGATGCCAATGCTAAGTCCCATAGCCAGACTCATTATGGCAAAGGTAACGGGAAAAGTGAAACTCATAGCAGCCAGATAAGACGATCCTAAGCGTCCTACATAAATGGTATCGACTATGTTGAATAGCATAATGGCTAAAATACCCAATGCCATTGGGAGACCAAGGCCAATGAGTGTACGACCAATTGGACCTTTCAGCATTTTAGTTTGCCGGTTTTGTTGTTCTGTTTCTGCCATATTCATATTATCTTGCTTTAGCCTTGAATAGTGTATCTACTTCTTATTAGGTTCTTGTGTTTCTTTTGTCTCTGCTAATAACATTGTTACATCTTTTTTAGGCGGACCCTGTCAATTTAGACGTAGTTGTGCCAAAAAGATCAGTCCTGTTATAAGAAAAACTAAAGGCAAGTTCGTTGGCAATTCGCCTGTTAGTAGTGGATTACAGCATCTTGTTTCACATTACTTGTATTAACAAAATGAGTAATCACAGAATAGTTCTTATTATGTGATATTATCCCAACGATGTTGACCTACTGCGCTTAACTTGAGTGCCGTCCAATGCCATGAGTATGCCTTATCATTCTCCTTTCCTGTGGTATCGATTCACTGGAAAATTTGCAGCAGGACCTAGAAATCGTCCGCAACTTCACCCCATGTCTGTGGAGGAGCAGCGGATACCGTTGAATAGCATCTCTGAGGAAGCGGGTGATGGTCGCCTCGATTGGTCCAAAAGCACCCAATACTACGATTCTCCATCGAGATTAACATCCCTTCAATTAACTAAATTGGTTAATCGGTGGAAACTAAGCTGGTCGGGATCGTCCAATTTTTACCATGATATGTATATGTTTAGTCTTGCGTCACTTTACTTTAATCCCGTAATAAGGTTCTGCAACCAGTTAGAGCATTCTCGCGCGAGCCATATCGGGCACAAAATGGGTCACAGATAGTAATCTCGATGTTGATGAATCGTGCAAGTACATAATAGCAAAAGATAGGTCGATTAGTGGATACCCTAGTTTATCTACGTCCCCGTCTTATAGATGCTAAGATTTAGTATGGTGTTACACTGTTTTGAATTAGTCTTTTTGCGCTTAAAATTCATTCAATTCGTTTTATTGTCGGGTTAAATATTGTGATGGAATCCAAAAGGTAAGGGCTTATTGTATAAGCTAGATACTCATTGGAGGATTTATCTCAAGAGATACTGTAATAAAATGATGACTTGTCATGCTAGAATGTGCCTCATTCTTCTGATTTAATGTCTTTCAGGTTGTAGAAACTATTCAATCTTCAACCTTACTGTTGTTAAAGATTAAAGTTGTTTGAAATCACATTGCTTTTTGTTGTGTTTCGCAGTGACTTGACAATGGGTGATATATTTGTCATACTCGGTTTCTAAAGCAGGTCTAGCGAATGGAATGTTCCATCACTGCAACGAAGGATGTCCTTTCGGGTTGAAAGGAATACAGTATGTCGTTCAAAGATAAAGTAATAGTGGTAACTGGTGGTGCTGAAGGATTAGGGCGCACTACGGCTTTGCAATGTGCTGATGTCGGGGCGAAGGTGATCGTCGCCGATGTGAACTTGGATGGTGCTGAAGACACGGCCAAGACCATAACGAATGGTGGAGGGATAGCTTGTGCCATAGCTGTAGATCTCGCGCGGGAAGGCCAGGTGGCATGTTTGATTGAGCAGACCGAAAAGACCTTCGGCCGACTGGATATTTTGATTAATTGTGCTGGTATTTTATTGAACGCGGGCCAAAGGGTAGACCAGTTTAGCTCCAAGTCATGGGCGGAAGTCATCGAGGTCAATTTGTCGGGAAGTTTCTTTTGTGTTAAGCATGCTGTGCCTTTAATGGTAAAAAGTGGTGGTGGTGTATTAGTTCTCCTTGCGTCAGGGGCTGGGATTTTCGGTGGTTCCTCCTCAGTTGCCTATGCAGCCAGTAAGGGTGGGGTTCAGGGAATTGCGCTCTGCGTCGAGTCCCAACTCCAACCGCTGAATATCCGTATTCATGTCGCTTTGCCGGCCAACATGGCCACCCATATGAAGATTAAGGCCGCAGGTGATTCAGCGGAGCGACACGGAAAGTCGCGGCAAGAGGCCGAGGCCAAGATACGCGCCGAATGCGCCAGCCCAGAGGCATCGGCTACTTTTCTGACGGAGTTGGTCAGTGATGAGGGGGTAGTTATAGCCGCGAATCAACTAGTGATTAGTTTGGGAGATTGGGAGAGATTAAAATCTGCGGTGCGATAAGTGTTGCTGCCAGTTGTGACTTGCGACGTGATTTTTTCCTTAGTTATTCTAAGAACGAGTTGATTGTATCGGCAAAGGCGTTTAAAATCATGCTTGGACGATGGTCTAGTGAATTGCTAAGAGAAACCTTGGGTATAGCCGAACCTTTTGGTTAACTAATTTCTTTGGACAGTTAGTATAGATTTATGGTTTGCAGCGATCGTGCCGAGATTCGTGGGGAAAGCTAATACCCACTGTGCATTAGCCGATGGGATTTTTAGGACTGACAAAACTTTATATCTTACAGTCGGAAAGGAGACGTGATGCGACTTGGTGTCTGCGGCATGGTTCCACAAAATTTTCACACTATTACTCTTCAACATCTGCAAGCGATTCGTTCCTTGGGTCTGACCGGAGCAGCATTCCATGGTGTAGGCGAGCAACTCTTCGATGTTCAAACGTCAGAATGCGAAAAAGTCCGATCCGTCTTTGCTCAAGCTGGCATGAACCTACCTCAATTCGGTATTGCCTTTGGTGAATGCCTCTTCGACTACGATACTAAGGTATGTACCTATGCTGTTCGTAAAATTGGACGCGGCATTGAGGTAGCTCGAGAACTCAACGCGCATACTTGTCTGATCCGTACTGGTAGCCTTAACTCAACTGGCTCTTATAGTCCCTGCAAGGAAAACTTGTTGCCTGAGTCCAAAGCTCGGTTAATCGAAACCCTGAAACAGGTTGCAGCCAAAGCTGAATTAGAGGGTGTTACTGTAGTTATAGAAACCCATGCCCTTACCATCATGGACTCACCCGAAACTAATAAGGAGATCATTGACGCGGTAGGTTCTGAGCGAATGGGTGTCGTCATGGACTATGTTAACCACTTCCAGTCGATGTCCCAGGTGTACAATAGCACCGAACGTCTTAACCACATTTTTGATTACATGGGGCCAATTTCTTTCGTAGCGCACTGCAAAGACATCCGTGTTAGGTCTGGCTTGGTCCTACATATAGACGAAGAGGTTCCTGGTGAGGGGGAACTGGACATGGTTACTGCTCTTCAGCGGTGGCACGATTTTTACCCGGACGGTTATATGCTGCTGGAACACTTGGGCAATGACCGCTATCCCCATGCTGCGGCCAATGTCCAGCGCATCTGTGCGGAAGCTGGGATAGAAATCCACTAAGAGAGATAATATCCATGTTGACCAAAGGAGTGAGCGTCACTACATTTAGGCGGCCGAATTTTGGAAGTCACTGGCTGAACGCCTTCAATGGGCAAAACTGAACAGGAGTTTATCGATGAAATCTTCTCAGATAACACGTAGGGAATTATTAATGCAGGCTTCTACTGGTCTTGTTGGTTGGGCGTTGTTGAAATCACCGCTACTGTCCTATGCCTTTCCCCGTCGGACAGGGGAGGTGTTGGTACCATTCCTCGATCAACCGCCGAGACCTCCAGCCTCCCAAGCCAATTTATTGGATTGGAACTATCTTGATTCTTGGATAACGCCAAACGATAAATTTTTCCGTGTATCCCACTATAATATGCCTGAGGTAAGTGTTGCTGACTGGAAACTGGAAATTGTCGGCATGGTTGAATCCCCCTTGACCCTGACGTTAAGCGATATAAAAGAGCGACAAAGGCAGAGTGTCATTTCCACTTTGGAATGTGCAGGGAATCACGGTTTTCCTACGTTTACCGGTGCCATTGGAACCGCAAGATGGTCAGGGACAGCTCTAGCCCCCATTTTGAAAGAGGCTGGTATACTAGAGGGTGG
>Ga0066843_10000015_pt1 | contig 40640 bp, 26 predicted proteins | sample ETNtaG_15_FD_66663 | JGI IMG/M metagenome (GOLD analysis project Ga0066843, IMG submission 66663) | Marine microbial and viral communities from oxygen minimum zone, Eastern Pacific Ocean - ETNP201302PF89A | ecosystem: Environmental > Aquatic > Marine > Oceanic | place: Pacific Ocean: Eastern... | reverse complement strand
CTGTTTTACAGAGTCAAGAAGACTTTGATCAAGCTATTGCATTATACCGCCATGCAGTGCGCATAAATCCCCGATATTGTGAAGCATATAATAATCTTGGCCTTTTGTTTCAGGAGCAAGGGCGGTTGAAAGAGGGAATTGAAGCTTACAAGTGTGCATTGAAAATACATCCTCAATTTGCGAATGCCCATAGTAATCTGGCAAAAACGCTGTTTCTTCAAGGTGATTTTAGGAACGCTTGGAAAGAGTATGAATGGCGTTGGGAATGTAGTGGGATCAGTTTCTCCCTCAATAAGCGACACTTTCCCCAATCTCTTTGGGACGGTTCAAATCTGAGTCGAAGAACTATTCTCGTTTGGGCGGAACAAGGAATTGGTGATGAAATTATGTTCTCCAGTATGCTTCCGAATCTCTTAAGAATGAATTCAAATGTCATTGTTGAGTGTGACAAACGGCTAGTTCCCCTTTTTCAACGATCTTTTCCGGATGTTCAGTTTGTCCCACGAGAAGATCCAACCAATCCGAAACTATTGGATACGACCATTATTGATTACCAGATTCCAATGGGGAGTTTAGGACAATGGTTGAGAGTAGATGAGGATGCTTTTCTGCCGAAACAAGAATCGTATTTGCAGGCTTGTCCGAATAAAACTCGTCAAATACAAAAAAAATATCGGGATTTGGCAGATGATAAGTTGTTGGTTGGTATTTCATGGAAGAGTACTGGTATAGATAAAAAAAGAGCTCATACAAAGAATGCGCCTTTGCAATACTGGATACCCATTTTGTCGCGACAGGATTGTTATTTTATTAGTCTGCAATACGGTGATATCAGGGAAGATATTGAGGAACATACATCTGCGTTTGGTTGTCCAATATATGTAGATGAAGAGATAGATTCATTGGAAAATCTAGATGATTTTGCTGCCCAAGTATCGGCGTTGGATTTAATTATTTCCACCTCAAATGCAACGGTACATGTGGCAGGAGGGTTGGGCAAAAGGGTTTGGGTTTTGTTGTCATCTCGTCCGGATTGGCGATGGATGTTAGGCAGGGATGACTCGCTGTGGTATCAGACGGTGAGATTGTTTAGGCAAGAAAAGTTGAGGGATTTGGAAAGTGTGCTCCAACGTGTTAGTTTTTCATTGGGAAAAGATTGTAGTTTGTTCAACTGAAGTCTCTTATTTTCTAGGAAGGTTAGGTTGCAAGAGATGGTGTAGGAGATGATTTTTTATGTGTAGGGAAAAAAGCTGAGTATAGACAGGATTAATAATCATGGTTCGACAACCTTCAGCCTTAATCCAACGGGCCGAAATTGATGAGAAATTACGCAAGGCTGTGGATCTGCATCGGTCTGGTCAACTAGAACGGGCCGAGCAGATATATCGGGAAATATTGTGTGATGTCCCTAAGCATGCTGATGCTCTCCACCTCTTGGGTGTTGTTGCTTATCAAGTTGGGAAATGTGCAGTTGCAGTTGATTTAGTATCTCAGGCTATAGAGATTGACCCGAAGCAATCCTCGTATTTCAATAATTTAGGTAATGCCTTCAAAAAACTTGGTAATTTGGGAGAATCAACCCAAGCCTATTATAGAGCTATTGAAATCGAACCGGATTACGCCGAAGCCTATAATAATCTGGGTAATGTTTTAGCGGAACAGGACAGATTGGAAGAGTCCATTAGCGCTTATCATAGCGCGCTGGAGATTGATCCAGAATATAGTGAGGCTTATAATAATTTGGGAGTAACGCTTAGGGCTCAGGGGAGTTTAGAGAAATCAGTTCTAGCTTATCGTCAAGCGGTTCAGATTGATCCGGAATTTGCTAATGCTTATTACAATCTAGGCTGTTTGCTCCAGGAAACAGGAGAGTTAGAGGACTCAATTCGAGCCTATTGTAAGGTATTGAAGATAAATCCAGAGTATATGGAAGTCTATAATAATCTGGGTTTGGCTCTGAGAAAACAGGACAGATTAGAAGAGTCGGTCCAGGTTTATCGACAAGCTATCGAGATCAAGCCAGATTACGTCGAAGCCTATAATAATCTGGGTAATATCTTGGCGGAACAGGATAGGTTAGCAGAGTCGATTGATGCTTATCGTCAGGCACTAAAGATAAATTCAGACTATAGTGAGGCTTATAATAATCTAGGTAGCGCTCTTCAATTAAACATGGATTTTAAGGCTGCTAAGCGAGCCTATTGCAAAGTTTTAGAGATGCAGCCACAATTTGCGGCTGCCCATAAAAATCTTGGATTACTGTCGTTGCTGATGGGTGATTTCCAGAATGGATGGAAGGAATATGAGTGGAGATGGCAGTGTGACGATTTTGCTGCCGAGAGACATCGTTTTCCTCAACCTTTCTGGGATGGGTCAAGTCTGAATCAAAAGACAATCCTTGTTTGGACAGAACAGGGAGTTGGTGATGAAATTATGTTCTCCAGTATGCTTCCTACCCTCTTGAAAATTGATGTGAGAGTGATCGTTGAGTGCACCCGTCGTTTGATCCCCCTTTTTCAACGTGCTTTTCCTGGAGTCCGATTTATTCCTCGGGAAAATCCGGTAAATCGACAGTTACTTGACATGGCTATTGATTGCCAAATTCCGATGCTTAGTTTGGGGAAGTGGCTTAGGCCTAGTGTAGAAAGTTTTCCTTTGGATCAAGAGTCGTATTTATTCTCTTGCGTGGAAAAAACCAAACGACTGAGACAGAAATATCAGCTGCTAGCAGGAGGTAGACTATTGGTTGGTATTTCGTGGAAGAGCACTGGAAGTGATCGAAGAAGAAGTAGATCGAAAAGTACTGCACTGGAGTCTTGGACGTCAATTTTGTCACGGCAGGATTGCTTTTTCCTGAGTTTGCAATATGGCGATGTCGAGCGAGAAATTGAAGAATTTAAGTCGAAAACGGATCTGAGAATTTATTATGATGAAGAGATAGATTCGCTAAAAAATCTAGACGATTTTGCTGCGCAGGTGTCGGCGTTAGACCTCATTATCTCGACGTCGAATACAACAGTACATGTAGCAGGTGGATTAGGGAAAATTGTGTGGACACTATTACCTAATCCACCTGATTGGAAATGGATGTTGGAGGGAAAGGATTCGGTATGGTACCCAGCGATGAGATTGTTTCGACAGGATAAAATTGGAGATTGGTCAGGTGTCTTTCGGTCTGTAGCGTTGGAACTAGATGTTTTTTGTCGTGGGATGGTTTCTGATGAAAGTCCTTGACACGTTTGACCAATTTTATGGGTCTATTTATCATGATCGCTGGTCGAGTTTGAGGTCGGCGTTGGCCGAAAAACCTGCTCAAGTTAAGAGGTTCAATCTGTTTTTGGGAAATTCTTACCCAAAGGTTTCTGATCCAGTTGCGAGTTGGGCCTTAAACTGTTTTAGTGTGGAACGAACATTCAGGCCGCAAGTGCAGGCCTGTGGCTTAATGGATTTTTTCGTCATGGATCTAGCGTCTTTTGTGGTTGCGAATGTCTTAGAGGTTCAAGAAAATGATAGGGTTTTGGATATGTGTGCAGCTCCGGGTGGTAAGGCATTGATACTAGCGGAGAAACTAGGACCAAATAGTCAGTTAGTATTGAACGAGTTGTCCAAGACCCGCTTTCATCGTCTGAAAAAGGTGTTGGAGTCTTATGTTCCTCAAGATGTTTTAGAACGGATTTCTTTTCGTTCGTATGACGCGACCAAATGGGGAATCTATGAGGTAGGGGCTTATGACCGGATACTTGTAGATGCGCCTTGTTCAGCTGAGGCGCATCTACTCCGTAATCTATCGGAAATGCAGAAGTGGTCACCCAAGAGGAGCAAGAGGTTAGCACAAAGACAATATGCTTTACTATGCTCAGCCTTACTAGCTGCGCGTCCTGAATCAAGGATTGTCTATTCCACATGTAGCATATCTCCTTTGGAAAACGATGGGGTTTTGAACAAACTGAAAAGCAAGAAAGGAGATCTCTTCGAATTTGAAGTGCCTGCATCACCTTTGGGAGAAAGAACCGAGTTCGGATGGCAGATTTTGCCTGATCAGCATCAATGGGGACCGATGTATTTTTCAACCCTGAGAAAACTGGGGCATTGAGTTAAAATTTTGCATAGTTAGTGTGATTTAAAGCTTATTTGCCTAGGTGTAAGTTATATGAAGCGGTAAACTGTTTTCGGTTCGGTGTTTTTTGACATTATTGAAGGCCCAATTTTGACGACTATATGATTTAGGGAGTTTCGCTATGAATCAACATTATTTCAAGAATAATCAAATTGTAACAGATCGTCATATCAGTTTTTTTCAAACCTTTGGTTACCTAGCTTTCCCAGGTTTGATTAGGGATTGTATTGATGATATTATTGAGGCTTTTGAAGAAGTTTGGCAGCAGCAAGGGCATACTCATAGTGGTGTGCCTCACGATGGTTCTAAGCGATCTTGCATAGTTCCCTTTCCTGATCAGCACCCCCGTTTGTGTCAACTTCTTGATGATCCGCGAATTGATGCAATTGCTTCGGCTTTGTTAGGTGATGACTACAATTTTATGCCGAGTGATGGAAATTACTATGCTGGTAACACGGGTTGGCATTCAGATGGTGGCAACAGTGATATTCTCCATATTAAGATTGCTTATTACCTCGATCCTCTGTCTCGTGAGACTGGATCGGTGAGAGTTATCCCAGGAAGCCATCATTTTGGCGATCAGTATGCAGATTCATTAAGCAAAGATTTGGGAAATAGTCAGGGGGTATGGGAGATTGATGGGAGTCAAGTACCCGCTCAGGCACTTGAAACAGAACCTGGTGACGTAGTGGTGTTCAATCATAAGACTAAGCATGCTTCCTTCGGCGGTGGCGGTTGGCGGAGGATGTTTACCATGAATTTATGTCAGCGTTATCCTGAATCCCGTGTTCAGGAACTTCGGGACTATTTGAACGGCGTAGCCAGATTTTGGGTTGATCGTGCTTACGGCCAGATTATGATGGAAACGGCTGGTTCAAAACGAATGCGGCATCTAGAACAAGTGATGGCCAACGATGGCCATATTGCTGAACTGTCGTGTCAAGCCAGAGAAGAGATGGATGAACCATCGCGTGGATAAAGGGGGAGATATTGATGTGTTTGTAGTTGTAGCAATTTTAGATTTACATTCTGTTGGTGTTGAAAGGTGTGAGAAGATAATATTTAGGAGAATAGAGGATGCGTTTAGAAGATAAAGTGGCAATTATTACTGGATCTGGATCAGGGATTGGAAGAGCTGCAGCGGGACTTTTCGCTGAAGAGGGAGCAAAGGTCGTTGTGGCAGACATCAATCTTGAAAGTGCTCATCAAACGGTACAGGGTATTCAGAGTGCTGGTGGGGAAGCGATTTCCGTTGAAGCTGATGTTTCCAAGGAAGAAGATAGTCGTAGAATAGCGGATCTTACCTACAGTGAATATGGTAAAATCGATATTCTTGTCAATAATGCTGCAGCCTTTGTCTTTGGCAGAGTCGAAGATGCGACTTCAGAAGATTGGGATCGTATTTTTAGTGTTAACGTAAAAGGGCCTGCTTTTTGTGTGAAATCGGTGATTCCGGCGATGAAGAAAAATGGGAGTGGTGCAATAGTTAATATTGGGTCTATCAGCTCAATGATTGCTCAACCAGATTATGTGCCTTACAATACATCGAAATCAGCTATTTTGAATTTTACTAGATGTCTGGCTATGGATCTGGCTCCTTTTAATATCCGTGTTAACACTGTTTGTCCAGGAGTTACTCATACTCCTGCGCTTGAAAAGGTTATGCAGGAGGAAGGAATAACATTGGAAGAGGTAAATGCACGTTTGAATCAACCATGTTTATTGAAACGGTTGGGACAACCTCATGAGATTGCTCATGGTATTTTGTTTTTGGCTTCTGATGATGCGTCCTTTGTCACTGGGACATCTTTGCTTGTAGATGGCGGATATACTGCACAATAACCTGATTATTGTAGTAGGAATTATCTTTGAGTATAGACATTTGGAGAGGTAATTTATGAAAATTACTGGAATTGAACAATTTTTCCCACGTCCACGTATACGGTTAGTCAAAATTACCACTGATAACGGTTTGGTTGGTTGGGGAGAGACCACTCTTGAGGGCAAACCGAAAAGTACCGTTGCTGCCGTCGAAGAACTATCGGATTATCTGATTGGGAAAGATCCTCTCCGAATAGAACATCATTGGCAACATATTTACCGATCTGCCTTCTTTCGGGGAGGAAATGTGCTGATGACAGCGCTTTCAGGGATTGATCAGGCCTTGTGGGACATTGCAGGCAAATATTATGAAGTACCTGTGTACCAGCTGCTTGGTGGTCCAGTTCGAGATCGAATTCGTGTTTATGCCCATTGGGGAATTAGTAGCTTGACAGATGAAGGCAAATCGTCGGCTAAAGATCGACTTGAATGGCTACAAAAGACGGGTGGGTACACTGCATTCAAGTCTGGACCGGGTGGGAAATGGCGTGCTCATGAAGCTCCTTCCGTCATTGATGGTTTTGTCGAACGTGCTTACTTGATGCGTGAATGGGTTGGGCTGGATGTTGAGCTGGCGTTTGATTTTCATGGCAAAATGACTCCGGCGCTTGCGATCGAAATTTGTCATGAACTACAGGGCATGCGACCGATGTTTGTTGAAGAACCCGTTCCACAAGAAAATGTTGAGGCTCTGAAACTTGTTTCCGATCATGTTACGTTCCCTATTGCTACTGGTGAAAGGCTGTTAACCCGTTGGGGATTTCGAGAGATTTTTGAGAAACAGGCGGTAGCTTATATTCAACCTGATATTTCTCATGTCGGTGGTATTACGGAACTCAAGAAAGTTGCAAATATGGGCGAAGTTTACTATATACATATAATGCCGCATTGTGCCATCGGACCTGTAGCGTTTTCTGCTTCTTTGCATGTGGATGCTGCCGTGCCCAATTTCTTAATTCAGGAACAGGTTGATTCAGGATTGGGTGCTGGTCTCTTTAAAGGAAATTGGAGGGTTACAGATGGCCATATTGATTTGCCAACTAAACCCGGCCTCGGATTTGAAATTGATGAAACAGAAGCTGAGCAGGACTGTGGTATTTATCAAGAAGAACTTGGTGGCGAATTTTACTATGACTCGGATGGCAGTGTTGCTGATTGGTAAAATGAGAGTATGAAGGTGAGTATGCTAAATTATTGAAACCATGAGACAGTTCGGTTACAAGGCAAGCATCGTATTTTTAAGATTGTGTTGGTTAGAGAGCATGGCATCGCAAGTTCTCTTTTTGGTGGTAAATGATTGATCGGGCAGATTGGTATGTTGCTATCAAAATGTTATGGTATGATTTTGATTCAATGGGCTTGGAATATCGGGGTTACTTCGTATTATCCTCATGGTCTTATAGGTGTTGGTGTTGTTTACAGGAAGCATTGGATATCAGTTAATTGGTGGTCATATTTAAGGATTCCATATCTCTGATTTATGAAGCGTTGTATGCTGTGAAAGATCCAAGACCGAGTTCCTATTCGGGCTGTGCGTGGACAAAAATAAACTTCTATCGTTGGGAATTCTAACTTGAATGTCCTGGTTCGGGGGATTGTCGACAAAGTTCAACCCCATCAGCTTTGATCAGGGGAAAAACAATACGAGTTTTTCAATATGATGGACAATCTGTGTCAAAAACAGCGAAAAACGTAATCTCGTTTGGAGTCTGAAGACAAGATTGCGAAGATAGATCGACATGCGTGAGAGGTTTGGGTATAAGCTTAAAATAGGATCCATGATGACAGTCGGTTCAGCCTGTTGAATCTGTGGATTGTACCGCTGTTTTTTTATTTAAAGGGGGAAGTTAATGTTCAATCAGGCTTTAAATGAAGTTGGGTTTTTGTCTCAATCCAGTATTGGTAGTCAGCCAAACGTTATATTTGTTATTACTGATGACCAGGGATGTGGTGATTTGGGTTGTTATGGGAACCCAATTATTCAAACCCCCAACTTGGATCGGTTACATAGCCAAAGTCTACGCTTGACTAATTTGCATGTTGGTCCAACTTGTGCTCCTACCCGGGCTGGGATTATGACTGGTCGTTACTGCAATTGTACTGGCGTTTGGCATACTATCGGGGGACGTTCACTTCTACGTCATAGTGAAGTGACAATGGCCGACGTTTTTCGCGCTAATGGTTATAGAACGGGCATGTTCGGTAAATGGCATTTGGGCGATAATTACCCATTCCGACCACATAATCGGGGATTTGAAGAGGCTCTTTACCACGGTGGAGGTGGGATCAGTCAAACACCAGATTATTGGGGCAATGATTATTTTGATGATACTTTTTTTCGGAATGGGGTAGAAGAATCTTTTGAAGGTTACTGTACTGATGTTTGGTTTGATGAAGCCATGAAATTTATTGAACAAAACAAGGATCAGCCATTTTTTTGCTATTTGCCGACTAATGCTCCTCACGGTCCGTTTCGTGTTCCAAATTCTTATAGTGAACTTTATCGTGGACAGGTCCCTGACTCTCGAGCCAATTTTTACGGGATGATTACTAATATTGACGAAAATATGGCTCGATTGCGAACTAGGCTGAAAAATCTTGGTATTGAAGATAATACGATTCTGATTTTTATGACTGACAATGGTTCAGCTGCTGGTTGTGAATTGGATCGGGATCAATATGTGTTAGATGGTTTTAACGCTGGGATGCGTGGTATGAAGGGATCGGCATATGAAGGTGGACATCGTGTGCCGTTTTTTATGCATTGGCCCGATGCTGGGTTTACAGAGGGTCGGGATGTTGATCAATTGGCTGCTAACATAGATTTGTTACCGACACTTATAGAGTTGTGCCAATTGCAGGTAGCAGAAGATTGTCAGTTTCATGGTATTAGCTTGGTTCCTTTGTTTCATGGTGAAATTGGAGAATGGCCAGATAGGGTGATTGTCACGGATTCTCAACGTATTGAACATCCGATTAAGTGGAAGCAAAGCGCGACCATGACCCAACGTTGGCGGTTGATTAATGGTGTTGAACTTTATGATATTTTGTTTGATCCAGAGCAAAGGGATGATGTTTCCATTGATCAGCCGGACCTTGTTGATCAACTTCGTGAACATTATGAAAGATGGTGGGAGTTAGTCTCACCTCGTTTTGATGAAGACTGTCCAATTATAATTGGCAGTCAGAATGAAAAGATTTCGTTGCTAACCAGTCATGATTGGCATGGCGAGGCCCATGCTTGGAATCAAGGACAAATACGTCATGGATTAGAGTGCAATGGATACTGGGCAGTTGAAATTGCGGAGGATGGTGAGTATATCTTTGAACTCAGACGATGGCCGAAAGAAGAGGATAGACGTATTACGGAAGGAATTGAAGGGGAAATAATTGATTTGTATAATGGGGGCAGAGCTCTTAGCCTAAAAAAAGCTCGGATCCGAATTGGTGATCAGGAACAAGTCAAGGCCATCTCCGCTGATGCTAAGGGAATAAAATTCACCTTTGCTCTGAAGGCAGGCGAAACTCGTTTACAGACTTTTTTAACGGATGAAGATGGTTTTACTCTTGGTGCTTACTATGTGTATGCTAGTCAAGCCCAATAAAGTCTAACTGTAATATATCATCAATTTGTTTCGCGTAGAATTTAAGAGCGTTGGGATTAGCATTTATTTCTCGATTTTGGGACAAGATCGAGTGTTACTTGGGCCATCTATTAATAATGATCAACTGTCGGCTTTTAAGAGTTTATATACTTAGTTGGAAAAAGTGTAACAGAAGTATTTGAGTCCTGTTTTGTTAGACAAGATGTTTATTAAATTAATGGGGATTTGAAATGACGCGTGATGAGTTTGACGAGCATGTTTTGCGTATCCAGTTAGATGGTTATACGGTTCTACCGGGGTTGCTCACTTCAGATGAATGTGAGCAGGCTCGAAAAGAACTTGATGGGTTGTCTGAAAAGAATGTATGGCTGGGAAACCTGTTTAATAAGGCCCGGGTTTTTGAGAGAGTCTATCAGATTTCGTCGTTGTTGGAGGTCATTCGGTATTTTTTGGGGCAGGATGCCGTCCTCAGTGGCGTTTATGGTAGTATCCTCCATTCTGGTACAGGAGGAGGGGGGCTTCATTCTGATGGATCGATAACGGGTCCTAACCGATTAGATTCACTCGCACCCGCTGATAAAAACCTCCGGATTACCAGTCATGTCTTAGGGTTTAACGTTATTTTCTGTATCAGTGATTTTACAAAAACTAACGGAGCGACCCGGGTTGTACCTGGTAGTTATAAATATCAAGCATTGAGTATACCTCCGTCGCCAATTTATGGTGAAAGAATCGTTGAAGCGGAACGAGGATCGACACTAATCTTTAATATTAACACTTGGCATGGCGCTTCTGAGAACTCTACCAATGAAGCTCGGTATGCGCTTCTTACTCCTTGGCGGAGACAATGGTTGCGTAGCGAATCTGAACTATCGCGCATTGTCGAATCGAAAGTTTTAGATCGAGCGGGTGAAGAAGGCAAACGAGTGTTTGGTCTGAGTGCTTTGTCTCCGTATTTAGATCTATCTCAATGGGATAGAGAGAATGGTTGTCCTAAGTCGGAATGGTCGCATTTGCAACGTGGTTGAGCGAATCAGATTAGGGATTTAGAATGGTTAGGATGGACAGGAATTTATGTGCCCCGCTGGTAAAAAAGCGGTCAATGTTTACTGTAGGGTTGATGATTTTAGTTTGGGGATGTCACTGGTTGCATGCCGCTACAGTTTCTGTGCCGGAAGAGCAACCGACTATACAGGCTGGAATTGAAGCAACTGTTGATGGTGATACTGTTCTAGTGTCTAGTGGTACGTATACTGGAACTGGGAACGTCAATTTAGATTTTAAAGGAAAGACCATCACCGTTAAATCTGTTAATGGAGCTTCAACCGCCATTATCGATTGTCAAAATCAAAATATAAGAGGAGTTTATTTTCATAGTGGAGAGACATTCTCGTCTATCTTAGATGGATTTACGATAACTGGAGGCAAAGCAACAGGTGTATGGCCTAATAATATTGGAGGTGGGATCTATTGCAACAAATCTTCTCCGACTATCATCAATTGCATTATCATAGGCAATCAAGCTAGCAATGGAGGTGGAATCCTTTGTGCCGAGTCGTCCCCTGATGTGGTTAATTGTATTATTACCAAAAATCAGGCACAGAAGAATGGAGGAGGGATTTATTGTTCCAATAATTCATCTTCGCGTTTTATTAATTGTACTATTACCAACAATCAGTCGAAGGCTGGTGGTGGAATTTATGGTTTCAATAATTTGTCTCTTACTCTCATCAACACCATCGTTTGGGCAGATAGCCCACAGGCAATTTATTTTAGTGATTCTGGTATCCCCAACGAAATTGCTGTTTCCTATTCCTGTGTGCAAGATGGTCAGGCTGGAATTGTCACTAATGATAATGGGATAATTAATTGGGGAAATGGCAATATCGTTGGGGATCCAATTTTTGTAGATGCCAATGCAGGGGATTATCATCTTAGAGATAATAGCCTCTGTATAGGTGTTGGTACCATAACAAATGCACCCAAAACAGATATTGAAGGTAATTCCCGTCCTGATCCCGCTGATTCCAATCCGGATGTGGGCGCCTATGAAAATTCGCGTTCTACACCAACAGATATTACTCCTCCTGTAGTTGCTGTAGTTACTTCTCCCACGAGAAATGGTATTTATAAAGAGCCAGATACCATAGCAATTACAATTATCTTCAGCGAAAGTGTCATCGTTGTAAAAACACCACAACTCATTCTAGAGACTGGGGAAAAGGATGCATTGGTCGATTATTCTAGTGGTAGTGGTACAGATACTTTGACCTTTGCTTATACAGTTGCTGCTGGTCAGAATAGTAGTGATTTGAGCTACAGCGCTGATAATGCGTTGATTTTGAACGAGGGCCAGATTGAGGATGCGGCAGGAAACAATGCCATTTTGATCTTACCGGTGCCTGGAAATACAAATTCATTGTCGTTTAAAAAGGGGTTAGTCATAGATACCTCCCCGCCTGCTATGCCAGCAGAATTAGTAGCAACAGGTAGCAATGGTCAGGTGAGGTTGATCTGGTCAGCTAACAATGAGGATGATCTTTCCGCTTATCATATATATGGGGGTAGCAACAGCGATTCAATACCCTCTCTGGCAAAGGTTGCCGTTGGTACAGAAAAGTATACTCACCTTGGTTTAGATAACGGCACAACTTATTATTATCAGATTTCGGCTTTAGACAATGTTGGCAATGAGAGTGATAGAGCTAGTTACGTATCAGCATTACCACAGTCCAACAAAATCCGTGTGCCGCAAGATCAGTCGAGTATTCAAGCTGGAATTGATGCGGCAGTTGATGGGGAGACTGTTTTGGTGTCTGACGGGACATATGCGGGAATAGGGAATGTCAATCTGGATTTCAAGGGCAAGATGATAACAGTGAAGTCTGTTAATGGAGCAGGCGCGACCATTATAGATTGTCAAGGCCAGTATACGCGAGGTTTTTATTTTCGAAATAGAGAGACGCCGTTATCAGTTTTGGATGGTTTTACTATCACTAGAGGGAATGCGATAGGTGTGTGGCCGAACAATGTAGGTGGTGGGATCTATTTCAATAATTCGTCACCCACAATTGCAAACTGTATCATTGTCAATAATCGGGCTAGTAATGGTGGTGGGATTCTTTGTGGGGCTTCTTCTCCTAACATCGTTAATTGTATTATTACTGACAATCAATCTGATAAAAATGGTGGTGGTGTTTTTTGCTCGGCTAATTCTTCTCCTGATATCATCAACTGTAAGATTATTGGTAATCAATCGGTAGAAAGTGGCGGTGGGATCTATTGCAATGATTCGTCACCGACGATTACCAATTGTGTCATTGTCAACAGCCAAGCTCAAAGTGGTAGTGGGATATTTTGTGCCTCTTCTTCTCCCCGTTTGATCAATTGTACGTTTACTAGTAATCAGTCTGGAAATGGCGGTGGCGTTTTTTGTTCGGCTGGTTCCTCTCCTGTTGTTGTTAACACTATTTTCTGGGAAAATAGTCCGCAAGAAATCTATTTTGGGATTGGTAAGCCTAATAAAATCGACATCTCTTTCTCCGATGTTCAGGGTGGTGAATCGGGGGTTGTGACCAATGATAATGGTACCGTTAACTGGGGGGATGGCAATATTAGGCTTAGCGCATCAGTACCTGATGTTGATCCTCTGTTTGTTGATCCTGTCAGTGGAGACTATCATCTCAGGGATAATAGTCTTTGCATTGGAGCAGGCACTGTCGAAGAAGTGCCTCAAACTGATATTGAAGGTAATTACAGAGGGGCTCCTCCCGATATAGGCGCCTATGAAAATCCACTCAATGTCAAAGTGTCCATGATTATCCGTGTCCCACAAGATCAGCTGAAAATCCAAACCGCAATTAATTTGACTGTTAATGGTGATGTGGTTCTTGTTGATGCTGGAACGTACAAAGGACCTGGTAATGTCGGCCTAGATTTTTTGGGGAAGGCAATCACCGTTAGATCAGTTAGTGGAGCGGTATCTACAATCATCGATTGCCAAGGTCAGGATGTTAGGGGAGTTTACTTCCGAAATGAAGAGGAAAAATCTTCTATTCTGGAAGGGTTTACTATAGTGAGGGGAGGCGGGATATTTTGCGATAAATCATCTCCTCTTATTATTAGTTGTCGGATTACTGGTAATACGACTCAAATGGGTGGTAGTGGGATATTTTGCCAAAACGGTTCGTCGCCCATTGTTAAAAATTGTGTCATTACTGGTAATCAGTCATCGGGTAGTGGCGGTGGTGTTTTTTGCTCGAATGGGTCTTCTCCGATTATTACCGGATGTACGATTTCAGATAATCGGGCTCAAAGTGGCGGTGGGATCTTCTGTTACGACAAATCTTCTCCCCATATTACCAACTGTATTATTACCAATAATCAATCGGTTCGTAATGGCGGTGGGATTTATTGTAAAAATTCATCTCCATTTATTGACAATTGTACTATCGCTGATAATCAGTCCATCGCAGATGATGGTGGTGGGATCCTTTGTAAATCCAAATCTTCTCCCCATATTACCAACTGTATTATTACTACTAATCGAGCGCTAAATGGTAGTGGGATTTTGTGTCATAATAGTTCCGACCCGACTGTCATCAACTGCCTTATTGTTAATAATAGAGCGGAAATTGGAGGAGGAGGAGTGTTATGTGATATCAATTCTTCACCAACTTTTATTAATTGTACAGTTGTTGGTAATCAAGCTGAGAAGGGAGGAGGTGTTTATTCTCAAAACAACTCTTCTCCAACTGTTATCAATACTATCTTCTGGGCAGATAGCCCGCAGGAAATTTATTTTGGGATAGGAAGACCGAGTACCATCAGCATTTCCTATTCCGATGTTCAAGGTGGGGAAGCTGGGGTTGTTACTAATGACAACGGTGTTGTCATCTGGGGAGATGGAAATATTAGAACTAGCTCGGTGATTCCTGATTCCGATCCGCTTTTCGTTGATACTATTAATGGGGATTATCATTTGTTGGATGATAGTCTTTGCATTGGTATGGGAACGGTTGTCGATGTTTCTAACGATATTGAAGGTAATGTTCGAGGAATTCCTCCGGACATTGGTGCCTACGAAAATTCCTTGAATACTAGATTAGTGACAACTATCCGTGTTCCTCAAGACAAATCGACAATACAAGCTGGGATTAATGCTGCTACTAGAGGGGATACGGTATTGGTGGCCGATGGTGTCTATACTGGGAAGAGTAATGTTAGTCTGGACTTCATTGGGAAATCAATTACCGTTAAATCTGTTAGCGGAGCTTCATCTACAATCATCGATTGTCAAGGTCAGAATACCAGAGGTTTCTATTTCCGGAACGGCGAAACAGAGATTTCTGTTCTAGATGGATTCACTGTAACCAATGGTAACGGGGTTTATTGCAATAATTCGTCGCCAACCATTGTCAATTGTACTATGACTGACAACCAGGCTCAAAATGGTGCTGGCATTGTTTGCTATGGTAATTCCTCTCCAACGATTATCAATTGCGTTCTTACTAACAACCGGGCTCAAAATGGTGCTGGAGTTTATTGTGAAAACTCTTCTCCTAATCTTACTAATTGCACTATTGCTGGTAACCGTGCTGATTCTAACGGCGGAGGTGTTTTCTGTAATAATTCGGCACTGACTGTGATCAACTGCACCATAACTGAGAATCAGGCAAAAAGTGGTGGTGGAATCTATGGTATCAGTAATGTTTTGCTGACTGTTATCAATACCATCCTTTGGGGTGATAGCTCACAGGAAATGTTCTTGGGTGTCGGTAGGCCGAGCACAATCAATATTGCCTACTCAAATGTCCAAGACGGTCAATTCGGTATTGTAATTGAAGGTAATAGTACGGTTAATTGGGGGGATGGTAACATTGACGTTGATCCGCTTTTTGTGGACGCGGTTGTTGGGGATTATCTTCTTATGAATGACAGTTTCTGTATCGGTGCAGGAACGAATATAGGTACACCATTGAATGATATTTCAGGTAACCCTAGAGGTGCTTCCCCAGATATCGGTGCTTATGAAAACCCGCTTGATTTTAAACTGACAGCACCGATCCGTATTCCACAGGATCAACCGACAATCCAAGCAGGAATTGACAAAGCTATTGATGGAGATACTGTGTTGGTAGCTGATGGTATGTATACGGGTCTTGGTAATGCCAATCTGGATTTTAAAGGAAAAGCAATTACAGTTAGGTCTATTAATGGAGCAATTTCTACAATTATCGATTGTCAAGGTCAGGATGCTGGAGGATTCTATTTTCGAAGTAGCGAGACACAAGCCTCTGTTTTGGATGGATTCACTATAACCAATGGTAGTGGAATTTATTGCAATAACTCGTCACCGACAATTACCAACTGTATTATGATTGATAATCAGAATATTAATGGAGGAGGGGTTTTTTGTGGTAACAATTCTTCTCCTCGTTTGATTAATTGTGTTGTGGCTAATAATCGTGCTCAAACTGGTGGGGGGATCTATAGCAATGGTTCATCACCGAAGATTACCAATTGTACTATCACTGAAAATTTTGCTGACAATGGTGGAGGTGTCTTTTGCGATAATGATTCTTCCGTTACTATTATAGGCACAATTATTTGGGAGAATCGGTCAGATGAATTTTCTTTTGGAGATGGCGAATCTAGTTTGATCTATATTTCTTATTCTAATGTGCAAGCTTCCATTTCTTATAATGGTCGAGGAAAAGTCAAGTGGGGAGAAGGCAATATCAATGCAGATCCGTTGTTTGTGGATGCTCAAAATTATCACATTAAGGATAATAGCTCTTGTATTGGTGCTGGAGCTACTGAGGGCATTCCATTAACTGATATTGAAGGTAATTATAGAGGGGCTCCACCGGATATTGGTGCTTATGAAAATTCGTTGAATCGAAGGCAGGTTTTACCAATTCGTGTTCCCCAAGACCAACCTACAATTCAGGCGGGAATCGATGTGGCTGTCAATGATGATATTATCTTAGTTGATGATGGTGTTTATAAAGGTGAAGGCAATGTCGGTTTGGATTTCAAGGGAAAAGCAATTACAGTTAGATCTGTTAATGGAAGTGCTTCCACCGTTATTGATTGTCAGAATCTTTATGATAGTGGTTTTTTATTTCATAATGGAGAAACACAATCTTCTGTACTACGCGGATTTACGATCATGAAGAGTAAAGCCGAAAGCGGCGGAGGAATTTATTGCGAGAATGCGTCCCCAACTGTTTCCGAGTGTGTAATTATAGACAATCAGACAAGTAATGGAGGAGGGATTTATTGTATCAATAATTCTTCTCCCAATGTTGTTGATTGTGTCATTACTAACAACTTGGTAAGTAGAAATGGCGGTGGTATATATGCCAGCAACAATTCTACTCCATCTGTTACTCGTTGCACTATTTCTGACAATCGGGCAAGTAGTGGAGGAGGGATTTATTGTATCAATAATTCTTCTCCTATCATTGTTAACTGCGTTGTTGCTAACAATCGAGTTAGTGGGAGCGGAGGTGGGATTTACTGTGGAGCTTCTTCTCCGGCTGTTATCAACTGTACTATTTCTAGAAATTGGGCAAGTAATGGCAGTGGGATTTATTGCAGATTGTTTTCGTCACCTATTTTGATCAACACTATCGTTTGGGGAGAGATTCCGCAGGCGATTTATTTTAGTGAGTCCGGTATTTCTAACGGAATTACTGTTTCCTATTCTAATGTACAGGGTGGTCAAGCCGGAATTGTTACCAACAGTAATGGGATCATTAACTGGGGTGATGGCAATATTGACGTTGATCCGCTTTTTGTAGATGCTTCTGCTGGGGATTATCATCTCAGAGATAATAATCCCTGCTTTGGTGTTGGTACTCCGGAAAACACGCCGAAGACAGATATTGAAGGTAGTTCCCGTCCAAATCCAATTGGCTCTAATCCGGATATGGGTGCCTATGAAAATTCGCATGGTATACCGACGGATGTCATTGCATCTGTTGTTACATCTGTTTCTTCTCCTACTGGAAATGGTATCTATAAAGAGTCGGATATAGTGGTGATTGCAATTACTTTTAGTGAAAGTGTTACCGTTGGAGGAACGCCGCAACTCATTTTAGAAACTGGGGAAAAGGATGCCGTGGTTGATTATTCCGATGGTAGTGGTACAAGCACTTTAACTTTTGTTTATATGGTTGCTTCCGGCCAGAATAGTAATGACTTAGGTTACAATGCTGACAATGCGTTGATTTTGAACGGTGGTCGTATTGAGGATGCAGCAGGAAACAGTGCCATTTTGGCGTTACCAGTACCCGGAGAGGTAAAATCGTTGTCGTTCGAAAAGGAATTGAAGATAGATACTTCTCCGCCTGCTACACCAGTGGGGCTGACAACAATAGCAGGGAATAACCATGTAAAGTTAGTATGGTCAGCTAATAATGAGGATGATCTTTCCGCATATCAGGTCTACGGAGGGACCAACAGCGATGGGTTTGCATCTCTAGCAAAAGTTATTGCTGGTATGGACAGATATACCCATCTCGGTTTGACTAACAGAACAATTTATTATTATCGGATTTCAGCTGTGGATAATGTTGGTAATGAGAGTGATAAGACTGGTTATGTGTCAGCATTACCACAATCTAACGAAATTCGTGTTCCGCAAGATCAATTGAACATTCAAGCCGGAATTGATGCGGCAGTTGATGGGGATAATGTCCTGGTGTCTGATGGGACATATACGGGAGATGGAAACGTCAATCTGGATTTCAAGGGTAAGGCGATAACAGTAAAGTCTGTCAATGGAGCAGGGGCGACTATAATAGATTGTCGGGATCGGTATACTCGAGGTTTTTATTTCCGAAATGGAGAGACGCCGTTATCAGTTTTGGATGGTTTTACTATTACTAGAGGGAATGCGACAGGCGTATGGCCGAGTAATGTAGGCGGTGGGATCTATTTCAATAATTCGTCACCCACAATTACTAATTGTATCATTGTTAATAATCAGGTTGCTCGTTATGGGGGAGGGGTTTTTTGTTATGATAGTTCGTCTCCATATTTTATCAACTGTCTTATTGTTAATAATCGGTCTATGGGAAATGGTGGTGCGATTTACTGCATGAACGATTCTTCACCCATCGTTGCGAACTGTAATATTACTAATAATCGTGCTGTGGATGCTGGTGGTGCAATTTTTTGTTATGATGGTTCTTTGCCAACTTTAATCAATTGTACTATCGCTGATAATTTGGCTCAACGTGGTATTGGTATATACTGCTCTGCCAGTTCTTCTCCTCGTGTTGTCAATACGGTTCTTTGGGGAGGTTTGTTACCGCAAATATATTTTAGTGAAAACGATAGACCTAATACAATTTCTATTTCTTATTCCGATGTTCAGGGGGGTAAACTTGGAGTTGTGACCAATGGTAATGGAACTGTTAATTGGGGAGATAGTAATATTGATATTGATCCTCTGTTTACAAGTAGTGCTGACGGAGATTATCGTCTTAAAGCCAACAGCCCTTGTATTGATGCTGGAACTTTAGAGAGTGGCACTAATATTGATCTCAGGGATTATGCTGGTGGCTCAATGGCGCGCATGGGGGCATATGGAAATTGGTTGCCTTCCGTTACAATTACTTCAAATAGCAATCCGGTGGCTAATGGTCAGACCATCAGGACAGTTGCAGGCTCTTTAATTGAGTTTGAGCTCATTGGTAATGATTCGGATGGAGATCAATTAACTTACACTATTGTCGGTCATCCTTCAAACGGTAAGCTATCTGGAACTTCACCAAAACTGACTTATACTCCCAAATCCAATTTCTATGGGACTGACACCTTTACTTTCAAAGCGAATGACGGAACAAATGATAGCAATATTGGGATCATAGTTGTTGATGTTGGTTCAATTAGTGATAGCGTTGTTACCGCTAGTCGTGCTGTTTTGGGTGATGTCAATGGTGACAATTCCGTCAATATTTTTGATTTGGTTCAGGTTGCATTGCAATTTGGACAGATTGGTGACAATCTTATTGGAGATGTTAATCAGGATAGTTTTGTGAATTTGCTTGATTTGGTTCAGGTTACGCGAAATTTCGGTCAGATATTGTCTGCTCCAGCAGTGTTGTCCAATAAGCCTGATTTCTCTCCATCACAAAAGAAGAGCATCCAATTAGCTATCACAGAATTGGAAAAGATATCTCGTAGATCAGAAAACGAAGAATTGGTATTGAACGTTCTCAAATTTCTTTCTATGAGTTTACCTGATCAAACACTTCTTCGGCAGAATTATCCGAACCCGTTTAATCCAGAAACTTGGATTCCCTTTGAACTCAGTCGGAGTTCAAAGGTTACAATTGTGATTTATAATGTAGTAGGGATACCAATTAGGACTATTAGAGTTGGTTATGTAGAAGCGGGCAGTTATGTTAGTCAGGCGAGAGCTATCTACTGGGATGGTAAGACAGATACTGGTGGGAAAGCTGCCAGTGGCATCTATTTCTATACCCTCAGAACCCGAGACTATGCCTCTACCCAAAAAATGGTAATCCTCAAGTAGCTATCCTGTATTTAAAATGCTTCGCTATGACTTGATCTCAGTGATGTAATTGTTTGCAGGAGTTCTTCTATAAAAAGACATAATAACTTTAGTTTGTTCAAAATCTTGGATGGGGAAACCTGCATTATAATCAGTGGTAGCTTCATTGGCTTTTTCCCTTTTGTTTCATGTTGCCGCTAGTAGGGAAATGAGAGAGTATGGGTAGGTATTATTATTTGTTTTGTCCTGATTTAGGGTGAAGAAATTTAATAATCAGAGTCTGTTAATGTGGTACATGGGTGCTTGGTATACATTTGTGGAAGCTATAGTGTGTATCAGCCACATTTAGAGGGTGTGGTATTAGAAAAGGGTGTTAATTTGGAGAAGAGTTTAATGGAAACTAATGATATCATGACTTTCGGTGAATTCCCGTTTCACATTAGGACAGAGAAACTTGGGGATACTAATGTGATTGAGGAAGTTTTTCTTTTTGATTGTTATAGATTGAGAACAAAAACGTACAAACCAGAAGTGATTTTTGATGTTGGTGGACATTTGGGATCGTTTAGCTGTCTGGCAAAATCATTATGGCCAGATGTCAAGATAGTTTTGGTTGAACCGAATCCAAGATCTTTAGAATTAGCACGATTGAACTTAGAAAGATTTGGAAATGTTGAATTTATTGCGGGGGCAATGAAGTATAACCAAAATGCGAATGTTTTTGTTGATGATGTCAGGGCAACCGGTAGCGGATTAATGATGTCAATGGAGACATATGAACAGAATTTAGATGCTATAAAACGTATTGGTTCTCCTTACTATATTCATACACAAGATGTCGCTTTGTATACTATTGAACAACTAATGGATGAATTTAAAATAGGTAAGATTGATATTTTGAAAATGGATTGTGAAGGTGGAGAAAAAGATTTTTTCCTGCATGTAAATAACGATATTGGAGATTTTTACTTGGATGCACGGTCAAAATTTCCGCATCATAAAATTTCCTTTTTTGGAGATAATAGAGATATTGGTATGTTTTGGGGTGAAACAGATACAACTCCGTTCATGAAGTTTCGGAAACAGAGATTATCTATCAAGTCAAAGCCTCGAAAGATGACAGGATAGATGCAAATTGAAAAACTTGCTATTGTATGCTTGCAGGTAAGGGCAGTATTTACAGTTTCCACAGACTATCTCTTGTTCATGGATATATGAGGAATCTGTTGTTTTACTTACTGCTAACTGTGTAAAATTGGTCCTTTCTTCTTAGTCTGGATTTGGAAGTATATACAACAAAAGATAGTATTTCAGAGAGGGAAAATGCAAAAGTATCGTTTAGCAATTATAGGACTTGGCCGGATGGCGTCTACAATTGATCAAGAGGTTATCAACTACCCGCCGGTAAAGTTGCCATATTCAATTGCTTCTTCGTGTCAAGAGATTGATCGGATTGAATTGGTGGCAGGTGCTGACATTCTTTCGGAAAAAAGATCTGCTTTTTCAAGTAAATGGGGTGTTCGTGCCTTATATCAAGATTACATTGAAATGATTACACAGGAAGAGCCGGATATTGTTGCCATTTGTACCAAAGGGGAACTGCATGCGGAAATGGCTGTACAGGTAGCAGAATCAGGTGTAAAGATGATTTACTTGGAAAAAGCGATTGCTTGTTCGATGGATGAGGCGGACAAGGTTTTGGAAGCATGTCGGAAGAATGACGTATTTCTTAATACGGGAGTTTTAAGGCGATTTGATTCGAGGTATCAAATCGCTAAAAAATGGATAGATCAAGGTGGAATTGGCGATTTGCAGTATGGGGTCCACTATGCAGCGACCAGTCTGTTACATGGTCACATCCATGCAATTGATACTTTGATGTATTTAATGGGAGATCCACGGGCTATCCGTGTTCGTGGTGATTTACGTCCTCATGGTTTACTAATTGAGGATAATCGTTTGGATTCAGATCCTAGCTCTACCTACCAAATTGTTTTCGAAAATGGATTGGAAGCAACAACGATTCCAGTTGGAAACTGGGATTTTGAAGTTTTTGGAGCTGAAGGAACGATCAAGAGTAGCAATAACGGCATGAATTGGCAATTACATCAAAAAACGCAAATCACTGATCGTTACACCCCGTTTCTTGATGTCGAGTATCCTGATCCTGTGCATCACAGTGCAACGGTTTTTTGTCTGGAAGATTTGATTGATGCTTTAGAAACAGGTCGTCAAACACTTGGTGATATTGGGATTGCACACCATGCGACAGAAATATGTTTGGCGGTGGCCGAAAGTCATCAACAGGGAGGTCACTGGATAGATCTGCCTTTGAAAAATAGGTCTCTTTATATATACCATGTCTAATACATGCTTGACGAAATTGCACTTTGAATTAAGGAGCATAGATTATGAGTAAACTGAAAATTGGTTTTATTGGTACAGGTAACAGAGCTAAGCAACCAGGACATATGGGGTATGCTATGGCGTATCAGCATGCCGAAGCTTATCAGGACCTTGAATCATGTGAGTTAATTGCTTGTGCTGATATAAAACCGGAAAATGCACAAGCTTTTGCAGATCATTATCAACTGCCGAATATGTATCTTTCACACACGGAGATGTTAGAAAAGGAGGATCTTGACATTGTATCAGTTTGTGTCTGGCCAAAACTCCATGCACAGATGGTGTTTGATTGTGTTTCAGCAGGTGTCCGTGCTATTCATTGCGAAAAACCGATGGCAGATAATTGGGCGGACGCACGATTGATGGTTGAACAGTGTCGAGTATCTGGAATCCAGCTAACTTTTAATCATCAGCGCCGTTTTGGTTTACCTTTCGCTAAGGCCAAAGAACTCCTGAAAAATGGGGAAATTGGTAGTTTGCAAAGGCTTGAAGCTGCTTGTGGTGATATTTTTGATTATGGGACACATTATATCGATATGTTTGGTTTTTATAACGATGACCTGTCGGCCAAGTGGGTCATTGGTCAAATCGATTATCGAAAAGAGAATCTGGTTTTTGGTGCAGTCGTGGAGAACCAAGCCATCGGTTATTGGGAGTATGAGAATGGAGTCTTTGGCTTAATTGCAACAGGAGTTGGAGCTAAAGGTATTGGTGCCCATAATCGGTTGATTGGCACCGATGGAATGATAGAGGTGGGTGCTACTGATGGCTCCCATCTTCGAATCATGAGGAAGAATTCATCAATTTGGGAAATTATTGATACCAATGGCGAAAATCTACATGGGCCAAATTATATATTTCGGGCAATTGATAATCTGGTTGGATCGTTGGAGAATGGTGTTGTGCCTGAACTAGATGGAAAACGAGCCCTTAAGGCGACGGAGATTATTTTTGCCTGTTATGAATCTAGTAGACGTCACGCGCGAATAGATCTCCCTTTGACTATTGATGATAATCCGTTGGTGTCAATGATTGAGAATGGTGATTTGATTTCAGAGGTCTGATTAACAGGAGGAAAGGATGGATCAGGATCAGAAAGAAATGGTTCAGTGGGAACGAATGCTTCCCGCAGAGTTCCGATTGGCATTTGAAAAATTACCAGTTGTTTTTCTTCCTCTGGGTACGGTAGAGTGGCATGGTGAACATGATGCGCTTGGTTTAGATGCGCTTAAAGCACATGCTCTTTGTATTAGCGCTGCTAAAAAATCTGGTGGGATTGTCCATCCTCCGCTGTACGGTGGTATGGGAGGTTTGAATAAACCTGCAACTGTCAAAATGGAACCAGAAAATTCGTGGGAAAATTATTTGCTCCGACCATGGCTGGAAAAGATGTGCGGCGAATTTCATCGGCTGGGTTTTAAGGCTATTATTATGCTAACGGGACATTATGGACATAATCAACAAATTGTTGTTCGAGAAGTGGCGACACGGATGACCGAACGGTTGCAGGTCTCGGTACTCGGAATCCCTGAATATTGGTTGGCGCTTGATGCTGGCTATTTGGGAGATCATGCTGGTATTGGTGAAACCTCGTTGCTCTGGCACCTAGAACCAGATTTGGTGGCAATTGATCGAATCAAAATTGATCCTGATTATGGAAAAGATGGTGCGATTGAGTCAGGATCATCTCCTGAATTAGGCAAGAAATATGCTGATTTGATCATTACTCGTTTAGCATCTCTGGCACAATCGATGCCGGGTTGGAATGCAGAAAAGAGGGATGCGTTTGCTCAGGCCGAGAATGCTATTCTTTCTGCTCAGTTGCGCGGGTGGCGTCTTCAGCGCCCATGGGCAGCTTGGCAAAATATTCATCTTGAGGATGTTACTGATTATAGTCGGTTGTTGGTTGGTGAGCAGTTTGAAAAAATTTCTATTCTCTCAAAAAAATTGTTATGATATCTTTGTCTTGTTTGGTTGTGAGTTGGTGATGAACCAAAAAAACTAAATTAAGGTGGAATAATGGAGCATACAGATCAAGAAAATACTGAACAGATAGTAGGCAAAGTTGAAATTCCTCCTGTTACTGGTGTCTATGCCGAACCTTGGTCATTCAAAAAATTGTTTGGGTTACTTGGTGTTTTTGGACCAGCGGCAATTGTTGCCTCAGTTAGTATTGGTGCAGGAGAAACCATTGTTGTTGTTAGTACCGGTGCTTGGGCTGGTTATGGGCTCTTATGGTTGGTTCTTTTAAGTTGTGTCGTCAAAGGAATCTTCGTCACCTATTTTCTTGGCCGTTACACAGCGGTCAGTGGCGAACATATTGGTCACCGTCTTGTACGTTTACCCGGTCCACGTGGTTGGTTCCTGATAGCAATTGTTGCCTTGGAGATGATTGGTGCTCCCTTGGCGTGGGTTCCTATTTCCAAACCTTGCGGTGACCTGTTTCATTTCATTCTCAGAGATACATTACCAACTTCCATTTCTGAGCCAGTGTGGGAAAACATCATTACCTCCGCTTTCGTTGCTTTAGCGCTTGTATTTGGGTTGATGCTCTCATTTGAAAAACTGGAGAAGCAGCAGATCATCATCTGCGGTATTCTTGTTGGGGGTACTATTATTGGTACGTTGATGGTACGTCCAGATTTTGGAAAAGCGGTTGCTGGTAGCCTAAGTTTCGGTTATTTGCCGGAACCAACCGATTGGGCACCGCAGGATGCTGTTAAAAATCCGTTACTGACAATGGCTACTGCCTTTGCTTATGTAGGTGGATCTGTAATGGGGTATATTGTTTATGCCAACTGGATTGGTCTACATCGTTGGGGGTTGACTGGGCATGAAAAGATTTCGGCTATTCAACGACACGCTTTTACTCAAGATACTATTGATTATCTTCCTGAAGATCCGGTGCAGGCCAATCAATTACGAAAAATTATTGCTCCCCTGCGGTGGGATGTGAGTATTGGGGCAATTGTGTTGTTCATTGTAACGGGTGCTTTCATGTTATCTGGTGCTGCTGTTCTATACCCGCTTCAAACCGAATTTGAAGGTTGGAGTTTACTCACTGAGCAAGCTTATGTCTGGGGTAACATACACGCTTCGTTGGTCTGGGTTTACTATATTTGCATTATCGCTGCATTATGGGGTACTTTGCAAGCACTACCTGAAATATATGCTCGTGTAATGCAGGAATTCTTTCAAGCCATCTGGCCTAACCGCGAGTGGGATTATGGTAGAATTCGTCGCAACGTGTGTGTCTATATCTTCATTGCGACTATGATCATTGTTTGGCTCAATGTTCCGTTCGGAATTTTGACACAAATCGCTGGATTTATCTTAGCTAATTTTTCAATAGCTTTGATGATGCTTGCTGCTCTGTACCTGAATTTTAAGTTGCCAGTACTTTATCGGACGCGACTTCCCATGTTGGTTGGTGGATTGGTATCGGCGGTGATCTTGATTTGCTTTGCCGCCATTAGCGGGTGGGGGCTCATCACTAAATTGTTCGGATAGAGTGACTTGAATTAAGGTGCATGATGTCTGTTGACTAATTTTATTTAGTAGGTTAACAAAGGCTTTTGCAACCTCGTTGTGATTAGTAGAAGAGAATGACATCCATCCTTTCTCAGTTAATTGAATACTGTTCGATATTCGTCTAACTGTCACCATTAGCGTCAAAAACTTCGTCTCTTGGATTCCGTGGATTGGGTTTTTGGTGTTGTTCCCATAAGTCCGATCTTGCCATCCGAGACATCGCTTCCTTCTTCAAATTTGACAGGTAATCCTCATCCTATATAGACCTTTTTTGGCTATGCCATGATACTATCTGATTTTGTTTATCGGTACGTCGCTGCAGCAATTGGGTATTCCTGAGGCACTATGTTACCAAAGTATTTATTGGTAGGATGCAATTCTCATTATTTGTTTAAACGTTTGGGCAGGCAAAATTGACGGTTTCTGGTTTAGAAACGATTACAAGTGAGAGAAGCATAGTCGTTGGATTGATTAAAAAATGTGACTGAACCATAATGGTATCTATAGATTGATTTAATGGTGGATATTTCCGGATTTATGTTCGGAATGGCCACTGTAAAAACTAGCAGTTAGGAGAAACAGATGGCGAATATTAAAGAGATTCAATGCATTCGAACCAGATCAAATGGAACATGGGTAATTGTCAAGGTTATAACGGATCAACCGGGATTATACGGTATCGGTTCAGCTAGCGATCAGTATCATGCTGAAACAGTGATTACTGCAGTAGAACAAGGTGTCGGTCCAAAGTTAATTGGTCGTAACGCAGGGCATATCGAAGACAATTGGCAATCCGCTTTCACCAGCGGATATTGGCGGAATGGGTCAATTCTGAATACCGCTTTGGCTGGTATTGATATGGCTCTTTGGGATATCAAGGGAAAAGAAGCTGGATTGCCAGTTTATCAACTTCTGGGTGGTCCGTGTCGTGCAGCAGTGCCGTGTTATGCCCATGCTAGTGGAAGTGATTTGGTTGCTTTGGAGGATGATGTTCGAGGTTACATGGAAGAAGGATATCAGGTTATTCGGTGTCAGCTTGGAGGGTATGGTGGTGGAGGATTCATTGATCAAAATAATGCACGACTACCTAAAAATGCTTGGCATAAGCCGCATTTCTTTGACGATGAGGCCTATTTGGAGAACATTCCCAAGATGTTTGATCATTTGCGTTCAAAGTTAGGGTTTGAGCCTAAACTGACCCACGATGTCCACGAGCATCTCCGTCCGCAGAGTGCTGTAACTTTGTCTAAACTCCTTGAACCTTACCGTCTATATTTTCTAGAAGACGTGCTTCCACCTGAGCAGATTGCTTGGTTTCGCCTGATTCGCCAGCAGTGTACAACACCCCAAGCTATGGGGGAACTCTTTGTTAATCCTCACGAATGGATGCCTCTCATCACCGAGAGGCTTATTGATTTCGTCCGGGTTAGGGTTTCAAAAGCGGCAGGGATCACGCAGTGCCGAAAGATTGCCAGTTTGTGCGAATGGTTTGGGATAAATACCGCTTGGCAGGAGGGCGGGGATAATGATCCTGTAAATCAGGTGGCAGCGATGCATTTAGATTTAGCTAGTTGGAGTTTTGGCATTCAAGAAGAAAATCATTTTAGTGCAGAGGAATTAGACATTTTTCCAGGGCATGCTATTCTTGAAGGAGGATATCTTTATACCAATGATCAACCAGGGCTAGGTGTCGATATTAATGAAACAAAAGCTGCTCAATTACTTGATACACAACAGGCAAAAATTCCTCGTCATATGTCTGAAGATCGACGGGTAGATGGTACTATTGTACGGCCATAGATGATTTTGCCTGCTCTTATAATTTGTTAGAAGGGCACAGCGTTTTTAGCAACGTAATTCTCTACATCGGTGGATTCAACACAACCTATAAATGTGCCCCCAGGACCGACATAGTAGAATCCCTCTGCGTATTCTAGCCCATATTTTTGTCCGAGTTCCTTGTGCTCTTTTAAACCAAACAGTTTAATGTACTGGCGATCTGCGGTTTCATCATCATCACCAAGTTCTGGCAGGCTCAATGACTGTTCTGCCAGCTTTTCTCTCAGCTTAGAACCGTGTGAACCTGCTGGTCCCTGAGATTTATTGGTGCTCATGGAAGCCACTTTTTCTTCTATATATTTGGTTATGTCTATTACTCGATTATATGGTTGACCTCGACGTGCGATCCAATAATATTGTTCTCTTACAGTGTGAGGCATAATACCACAAGCAACTTGTTCCGGATAATCTTTATCCATACCCGCCATCCAACGTGCGGCTTCGACAGCTTGCGCAGTTATGTAATGATCTGGATTTTCTTCGTTATGCCCCCAAGGATTGAAAGTAAATACGCTATCGATCTTGAGGGCGCGAAATAGGAATACTAACCGAGCACGTAGTTCTGTCGGTGATGCTTCATCTAAGCGATGATTCCGGTATCCAAGATTGAATACCATTTTTAATCCCAAGACTTTGGCCAATTCGTTGACTTCGCATTCGTTACTCAATATAGTTTGGCCTATACTTGGCGTAGGTCCGCATTTCTCATCGTTTGTTGTCTGGATCAGGTAGCCTGTATAACCTTCGTCGATAAATTTGGCAATTGTGCCAGCCGCGAAAAGTGGAATGTCGTCTGCGTGTGCCTGAACGGCGGCTAAAACCTTGCCCTGATGAGGTTTGTTAGATACGGAACGCTCAACAACGATATTTTCTAGTAACGTTTCTTGCTTTTTCATGATAGCCGAGGTTGTCCTTTTTAGTTAGCTCAACTTGTTTTTCTCGATTGATAGCCTGCCTAAGTTTTAATTTAAACACAATTTGGTGTGGGCTCAAGTAAATTTTATCTTCTTATTTTTTGTTTTTCTTGAGTTTTTGTGTTGTACCGCAAATTTATTCTGTCCTCTTTATCAGCTTCGGCTTCTTGTAAACATAGCCCTGTTGGTGTAAGAAATGTGTTAGGCCACGGATGAACTGATGCCGAAGTGTTTTTTTACATGGTATGCCACATTTTTAGCGTACGGATAGAGATTGTGATCCAGAGGCCCTTCCAGTTCTTCCAGCTGTACTTGCTTTAGCCTGGGTTCACTTCCACCATCTCCATTCTTCGACAGCCCATTATCCCTTGATTCTTGTAACACTTGAAATGATGAGGGACTGTTTCGGGGTTTATCAGCAAGGTCTCGGCTGTCTTAATGATCGGCCAACCACTGTCCAGAAGATAGGCTGCCTTTAAGTGATAGGTCGTTCACTTGTTTCTAGTCTACTGATACTCCAATCTCAAATCACCCAGTTTTTGTCTTTAAAGATAGTATTTGTCAGCTAGAAGCTAATTATATTTTATTCCTTCGCCACCGTAAACTCGTTACACCCAATTCTGATTGGTAAACAGTATAGGTGTTATAGGTTGATAAGCCTATACTAGATGGTATTCTATTCGATTTCTACCTTCTCTGGGTCGAGTGGTGTTTGATTGAACTCCCGGTTTTGATATAATGACGTGCTTACGATTTTAGGAACAAATGTATGCAATTGCCGCATAAATCGGCTTGTTAGGAGATGGATGTGTCTTTTATTATGTTTAAGGTGTTGAAAGGTTGTGATCAGGGACAAACGCGTCGGCTAGTTAAACCTATTATCGCTGTCATGGTTTCAAGACACAAGTTATATTCGTTGATTCCCGAACCTCAGAAATCGTTATGAACCAACATTTGCTTTTCAATTTTTTGATTATCGGCTGGTTGGGATTGTCTGTAATATCTTTTTTCATACTGTTAGTTATTCCAGTTCCATATGGTCGTTATATGCGTCATGGATGGGGAATGACCATCAGAAATAAAATTGGTTGGCTTATTATGGAGGTTCCTTCGCCAATCGTCTTCTGTGTTTGTTTTGTAGTTGGTCAGAATTCAAAAACTTTTACTGAGGTAGCTTTTCTGGTTATGTGGGAGGTGCATTATATACACCGAGCCTTCATTTATCCTTTTCGTTTGCGAAGTAAGGGCAAACGAATGCCAATTATAATTATGTTGTTAGGCTTTCTGTTTAATATGATAAACAGTTTTTTTATTGGGTATCATCTGTTTTCGATTTCTGATAGCTATTTAAACAGATGGCTTATGGATTCACGTTTTATATTTGGATTGGGCTTTTTTCTGGTCGGTTTCGTTATCAATTTTCAATCCGACTATATACTCCTTAATCTTCGTCGATCAGGTGACTCAGATTACCATGTTCCGTTTGGAGGACTATTTCGATGGGTATCTTGTCCAAATTATTTAGGTGAGATTATTGAGTGGATTGGTTGGGGGACGGCGACATGGTCGTTGCCAAGTTTGGTGTTTGCCGTTTGGACAGTTGCTAATCTGGTTCCTAGGTCTCGTTTTCACCATTTATGGTATCAACAGCGTTTCTCTGCTTATCCTTTTGAACGTAAGGTTCTTATTCCAGGATTGTGGTAATAATAGATTCCTCTCACCTTGATTTAGTAAGCTAGGCGATTCCTGATAATCTTTGTGGCCCTAATTTTAATTTGTATGATAGATTCTTGGGTATGATATGATAAATCTATTGTGTTATGTAAGGTGAATCGGATTACATTGATATTCCCAGTTTGAAATTATCTATAGCATCAAATGATGGTAAAAAGATTAAGACAATGGAGAAGCAATTATGCCGAATGGAACAAAAACCGATCTTTTTCGTGTGGGTATAGTTGGCACTGGTGGAATTGCCCGAGCCCATGGGAGTGCATGTCAGGAGGCCACATCTGCTGAGCTCTGTGCCATCTGTGATGTATCGGAAGAGGCGTTAAATCTTTATGGAGAAGCGTTCGAGGTGTCAAATAGATATCTCGATTTGGACGAAATGCTGGAAAAAGAAAATCTGGATATTGTCAGCATTTGTACTTGGGGTGCTTATCATGCCCAAAATGGCATTCAAATCGCCAATTCTGGAAAGGTAAAGGCGATTCTATGTGAAAAGCCATTTACACTAAATGCCGCTGAGGCCAGCCAAATGGTCAATGCTGCAGCTAAAAATGGGGTTTTGATTGCAGAAGCATTCAAATTTCGACATCATCCGATGCATCTTAAGGCTAAAGAGCTTGTTGACTCTGGAGCGATTGGAGACGTCATGAATATCCGCAGTACGTTTTGCACAGGCGGTGGGGGGGGAGGTCCAGAGACCAGAAAACCCGAGAACAACTGGCGATTCAATAAAGCTAAAGGTGGTGGCAGTATCTATGACCTTGCATGTTATTGCATCCATCACGCCCGTTTCATTTTTGGGACAGAACCTGTTCAGGTCTTTGTTGCTGCACAACCGGGACTTGAAGTAGATGATGGAACTTATTTTCTGTTGGTTTTTCCTGATAATCGGATTGCTCAGATTTCTACTGGTTTTAATGCAGCTGGCGGTCAGTACGCTGAAATTTCTGGGACAGCAGGAATGTTAAGGTTGGACAAAGTTTGGAACAATGGAAACCAGCCAGTAACAATAGAATCGCATACTAAAGATGGTTATGAGGTGATTCACTTTGAACCAACCAACCAATTTGCCCTTCAGTTGCAACATCTATGTGATTGTTTGGAAACAGGTCGGCCACATCGTATTTCGCCAGAAAGTTGCGTCGACCAAATGAAAGTTATTGACGCAGCCTTCGAATCTATAGCTACAGGTAAAACTGTTTCCCTTTAAACATAGTAGTCACAGCAATTGTTTTATTTGTATTAGTGGGAGGAGATGAAACTGAACGACTGTTGTTCGTTCAGTTTGGTACTGATATTTGATAGTGGTGTTTTTTTAGTCTAGATGCTTGGTTTTTTTAGAATATTTCTTTATGTTAAGTGTTTTATAGTTAGAATTTTGGCTGAGGAGCTGAATCTTTTTACTGTTAGTTTGGAAGGGGAAATAGATGTTTTTTGAGTTGCGTCAATACAACATAAAAGATGGGAAACGTGAAAATTGGATTCAACTTATGGAAGAGGAAATTTTACCGTTTCAGTTGTCAAAAGGGATGATAGTTGTTGGAAGTTTTGTTAGCGAAAATCCTGAGGAGGATGGTGATTTATATGTTTGGATCCGTCGTTTTGAGAGTGAGGCACAACGGGAAGATTTGTATCGTTTAGTTTACGAAACTGACCACTGGAAAAGCAATCTTGGACCACGCGTTGGGGAACTTATTGATCGAGAAAACATTAGTGTTACACGCATAGTACCGACTTCAAAGTCAATTATTCGTTAGTGAACAGTATATTGAAGAAGTTAGTGAGTGAAGTAGATAATTTGCTTGGGTAATTGGATAATAGGTATTGATTTAGAAAGCTTGTCCTACCGCATAGCTTATTACTGGCTTTGACCGGTTTTCCCTATCCAATGGGAAGGCTAGGTCTAAACGATAAACTTGGAACCCACTCAGTTTTGGACTGCTGAACCTCAGTCCAAAGCCAATACTCCTTTTAGGATCCCAAATATCGATATCGATATCTTTCCAAATGTAACCGATATCTATGAACGCTGCTGACCCTAGGATGATGTAGGTGTTCTCCCAGAAAACGGTGCGGCTTTCAGCATTAATGACAATTTTCTTTTCACCACTGAAATGGATTTGGCGATATCCTCGAAGACCATATAGGTTTCCAAGAAATATTTGTCCTTTACCGTCGAGGTTAAATCCCATTGCGGTCTTTAGTTGTAGGACTAGGGTTTGATAATAGAGGTCTTTGGCAGTTACTTTAATTAGTGCAGTTAGTATGGAACTGTATATTTGCTTCTTATCAAAGTTAGTGACAAATCCCATCAGTGTATTGAGGAAAATTTGTTTGCGGTGGGTCTGCATTGACGCAAAAGAGAGGGTCAATTCTGAATCTGTTTGGTCAGATCCGTACCATCTCGATGCTTGTCCGATTGATGCTCCATAATAATGTCCTAGGCCTACATCCTCAACACGTCCCATTTGATTCAAGAAACGAGTTCGGATATAAGTCCGCTGAACTTTCTCGAGAGAGATACCTATTCGGTTGGTAATTCGGTTGGTAAGATTTGCCTTGGATAATGAAATACCCTCTTTTGTTTTGAAGTATATTGACCTGCTTGATTTTGTCCACAGACCAACTAGTGTACGTCGATACCGATTGCCGAAAACTCGAATGATTTGTCCTGAGCGAATGTAGAGGTGGCGTTCAAAGGTATCTGTTTTTTTCCCGTTTTTGTCATACCAGTGGATAGGGTCAATTGATTCAGAGAACGAGGATTCCCCGCTCCATTTTGTTTGAAGAGAATATAGTGGTCGGTATAGTCTTGCCTGCCAAGAATCGCCTACACGTGTTTGTGTATATATACCATATATTCCCCAATGTGAATCGAATATACGTGGTACTCCATGGCTAAAACTCCAGAGATTGCGCGTTCTCTCCTCAGATTCGTGGATTTGATGGAATCGGAACCCAGCGCTGTTTCCCAATCCCAGAAGATTTGAGTCGGAGAGTGTAATTAGTAAATCAAATCTATCTCCCGTAATGGGGGTTGGTAGGTCGAGGGTTGGCATAATTGTCCACACATCAGTAACTGCAACTTCAATCCGTACAAGCTTAGATTGGGAATCTCGTGTGGCGAAAATTTCAGCACTTCCGAGGTACGGTTTTCTTCGTAGAATGCGTTCGCTTTCAGATTCATCCTCAGTTTTGTAGATTGAGCCAACTTGAAAAAGTAGCTCACGAACAATTACGTTTTTCTGTGTTCTGCGATTTCCAGTAACAATGATCCCACCAATTTTCCCTTCATCGATATGGATGCGCAGATAAACACCTTCCGAAAATTGTTTGGTGAATAAAGTATTTCGATCTATTCTGGCGAAACGGTATCCATTATCCTGATAGAATGTGATAATGCGCTGGAAATCTTTTTCCAGTAGATCTGGATTATAGGTTTGGTTCACATTAGTGACCATCAAATCTCGGATTTGCTGGTCACTAATGAACCTATTCCCGGTTAGAACGATATTTCGTATCAATTTTGATTCGGCATGTAATAACGGTAGAAAATGAAAGTTGGTCAACACTAAGAATGAAGAAATAAGTATGTAGTGCGAAACTTTATATTTCATTCTGATTCGAGAGAATACTTTCAAGCAGCATTAGGCCTATGGCTAGAGCTAGCATCGTTCCCCATATTTCTCTTCCTGTTCTCTGGGAGTTGAGAGTTTGTCGCCACGTATCACCTTCTGGCTTCACTGCTATGTGGGCTGATATTCGGTCGGCTGCTTGATTGACATCGATTGGTGTTAAGTCAGATTCACTCGGATCAACGTTTACTACAAAAAAGTCGTGTAGTGTGGAGTTTTTACCCTCCACATTTATTTGATAAATACCTGGCTTGTGCGTTTCACCGAATTTCAATACGCCGTTACTGTGAATCGGAATAGTGTATGAAACTTGGTCAGTGAAATGGATCTCCGCTGCCACAGATCTATGCTGCTCTAGCTTGGTTATGTACTGTTGTCCGACCAATAAATTTCGTTTTTTGGTCGATTGTAGTGATTTTCCATGAAGGACTGATTGTTGGAGTAGAGGTAAGAATTTTGGGCTTACTAACAAGTCTGAGCTTGATGGATCTGTTACAGAGACGTTGAATAATAACATGTTGCCTCTCCCAATTTTCCTTTCAATCAGAAATGGTATTTGGTTCTGGAATTTGGCAAGAACGTTGGCGTTTTTTGTTGGCTCTAATTGGAAACCTTGATAAAATTTTGGGGTGGTGGAGAAAGATGTATCTTGAAAAACTTCAAAGATTGGGTGTTTCAAGTTGTAATCCGAAATGGTGGTTGGTGGATCCCACGTGGTAGGTTTTAAAAGGGTTGCTGGCATCCATTCAAGAAAGCTGTTGTAATTTTTAGTGTCGATCTGGTTGGCAACGAAAATAATAATTGTTTTACCAAGTCGTAAAAATGACTGTATTGTTTGTTTAACCTGATCTGTAAGTTCAGGGAGATCAGCCAAAACTAGAATGTCAAAATTTTCGAATGTGAAATTCTTTAGTTCATTTTCTGTGCAATTTGAGGGTAATATTGTATATTCCTCTGTTGGTTTTAACTCTCTTTCCGGATTTAGCCCTAGAGATAGATACAAGTTATTGTTTCCAACACAAAGAGCTTGGAGTTGTTTATAGCTCTCAACGGCAAAATAGCGACGATTATCGATTGGTAGACGATCTGGGGATAGTTCCAAATATCCAGTGTGTATACCAGGTGATGCAAAACTATGCTTAAAAGTCAGGTTAACACGCTCTTTTGATCCAATGTGAGTTGCCAGATGACTTTGTTTTTTGCCGTCTATGAAGATTTTCAGATTTGTGCTGTCGACTGGATCTTTTGAATGGTTTTGAATTCCTACTTTCAAGTGTATTGGTATATTCACACCTATCAATTTTGGGGAAGTCACCACTTCTTCAATACCTATGTTGTTGGGTACGGAATTTCCGATTGGTAACAAAAAAACCCGTGCGCCAGAAGAATTGGACAGATGACCAAAATTCTGCCAGCCGTTTTTTCCTAGATCGGTAATTAGGTAGATTTCCTTGTTTGGAGCAGTGGATTCTATTAGCAGATTGTGTGCCATTATGAGTGCTGGTGAGATCGATGTTGATTGGAATGAAGCGTTAGTGTTTCGGATAAAAGATTTAACTTGATCGAAATCTCTTGTGAGTTGTCGGAATATGGGTTCAGCTTTATTAGACATCAGGATGATGGATACATTATCGCCATTCTGTAAAGATTCTACCACGTTTACGGCGACTGATTTTGCCAACTCAAATCGGGAGCCATCTACATCTTGATATGACATGCTGTAGGAGTGGTCAAGTATGATGACACAACTCGTTTTGGTTCGAGAGCCCGCAAATGAGAACTGATTTTTTAGTGTGGGTCGGGCGAGCGCTAAGGCAATAAACATTAGAATGAGCATTCGAAGGATTAAGATTATTAGATGTTTGATTTGTATCCGTCGGACACTTTGACGATGGGCAATTTGTAGGAAAATGAGACTACTAAAATCTACTATCTTTGCTTGACGGCGATTCCACAAGTGAATTAGCAGTGGTACTAGTGCTATAACCATGCCAAGTAGAAAAATTGGGTTGAGAAATCCTAAGATGTTATGCGAACCTTTCTATTGATAATGATTTGTTAGTAACAAGGGACCTTATTTCATTGCTAGGCTATCAATATGCTAATGATTATATGGAATTTTGATTGTAAAGAGCAAGAAAATTCTTGTAACAGATTTGATAATTGTGGTAAGCTGAGTGGCCCGATTTTATTGATTGTAAACTCTAGGTTGTCCATGGTATGTAACGGCCCGTTTCGCTCGGATTGAGGGGGGGAAGGGATGTTGATGGGTATTCCTTAATTATTCAAAAAAATGGGTGGTCCCAAGTTATGAATTCAATAAAAATTGGCTTCATATTATCACTGAAACTAACATTCCATCCTGCACGGATGTTTTGGTTTCACTTGTTTAGATGAATCCCAAGATTCGAAGCTAAGAGCCCATTTCTTCGAGATGTGTAAACTTGAAACAAGCGTGCTGATGTGGATTCGCAAGATTCCAAACACTTACACTTGTCAGCTGAGGTTTATGGTGAGGAAACTGGAAGGCTTTGGATTTTAGAAATACAATTCAAGCAAAAGTGAGGTGTCAACATTTGTGAGTTGGATGTGTGTCGATGTTCGCTCAGGGCTAACGTTGATTGGTGGAAAAATCAACGTGGAATCTAAAAGAAGACATGGCGAAAAAGAATAAGTTTTTAGGTTGCTATCGTCGGGTTTTGATCTTCCTGTTAGTTGTTGTAACGATTATCCTTGTTCCTTCTGGGTATATTTATCAGCGATCCGGTGGGGGCAGTGGGTTGAGATACTGGATGGCGGGACATACCATTAACGTAGTTGAAGGCCATTTCCTAAACAATCATCCCGATAGTCTTTCGGTAGATCAAATTCGGAACCAATTTGATCTGATTCGTGAAGCCAGCTCTCAGCGAGAAATCGATTTGAAACAGCTCTATCAAATTCTTGATAGTTATCAGAGGCGTTTCCAGAATACCAGGCCTTCAATAGATCAGGCAAACCAGTTTATGAGGGATTTGGGGTTGACAGTTTTTTCTGATGAATCGATTAGATAGCTGCGAAAGCTACAAAAATTCTGGATTAGGTTTGTGATTTTAGTTTGTTCAACAATTTGTGTCGTTTCCTGATTGTATCAATATAATACTTAAAGTCAATTCTTTAGGGGAAAATATTGTCTGTAGATAGAGATTCGGCGATAAATACGCTGACACAAGATTTTAATTATGCTGATGAATTGGATATAAAGGAGTTTCCTTTTATATCCACATTAAGCTTGGTGCCGCTAATCGATTTTTGGAGTCAAGGTGAGTCGAATGGAGGTGGAAAGAGTATTCAGGTTTCGTCTGCACAAGAGATACAAAAAAAACTAGAAAGTGCGCCGGATCTATTCCAACCTATTACTGATTTGTCTGTAATTGAGAAACACCGAGGATTGATTGATTTGATGTTGACTGCTATTGTTCCTGAAGCTTTAAATCATAGCAGTTGTGTGTCAGTTGTACCTCCTTTTAATTACACTCCATTTTATATTACTTCGCCTTTTCGGGATTTACTGGTGGGAGAGGATGGGACTTTTTCCGATCAACTGGCTGATTTAGATAAACATACTAAAATTTATGTCCAAATTTTGTATGCGTACTCTTATATTGTAACAAAGTTCTATGGATTGGAACTTGACTGTGACCATTCAACCATTTCATCAAGCGTCGATCCTGTTTCTGGTTTGGTACGGTATTTGAAGTTGGATTTTGATTCACAGTTTTGTCGTGTTAATTCTATAGGAAAGCCAAAGAAGTTGACTAATACAGTCAAAAAGAATCTTCTTTCGAACCTAAGTGGTTTGAAGATTCTTTTGTCCTCGTTTTCATGTGACCTGAAGGGTGAGAATCTTAAGCCAATGACGGATGCTGCACAGAAGACTTTACTAGCAAATGTAACCGGCTTGAAACTGTTAATGGAATTGTTAAGGCCTGAAACCTTTGAATTTCAAGGTTTTATTGTAGTTAGTGCTTCCGATATTACTGAACAATATGTATTGTCTTCTATTGAGCAGGATTTGGTTGAAAAGGAATCGATTACTCTCCGAGATCGTTTTGAAGAGCTACAAGAAAAACTGCGAACGGTGCTGCAAGTACCGGAAATGACTGTCTCTTTGATTGGGATTCAGGGCGAGCAGATTTGGACAATTAACTCCGGTGAAGATGTCGATCAGGATTCATTCGATTGGAGTAGTACCAGACGACACAGATCAGAGCTTGAAGGGTCAATTTACGAACGTGCTATCAATCAAGGAGGTCATCTTGTAATTGAAGACTTGAGTAAGGTGAGAAAACGTACTCAAATTGAAGACCGACTTATAGAGAGGGGGGTAAAAAGTATAGTTGTTGAACCCCTTTATGACCAAGATGAACCGGTTGGTATTTTGGAGTTAAGAGCTGTTAATGTCGGAGATCTCAATTCTATGAATGCAACGAAATTGTGGGATATTGTCTCATTGTTTTCATCTGCAGTTAAGAGGCGAATTGATGATTTTACTAACAGCGTGCAAACAATAATTAAAGAGAAATGTACAGCCATTCACCCCTCTATCGAGTGGCGTTTCCGAGATGCAGCGCTCAATCTCCTCGATAGGCAACGAAATGGCGAAACTGTGACTGAAATGGAAGAAATTGAGTTTCGTGAGGTTTATCCATTGTATGGACAATCTGATATACGTGGATCATCCGCTGCGCAAAATAAGGCTGTTCAAACTGACTTGTCTGAACAACTGAGCCTTGCCAAAGAAATTGTTGCTTTAGCTTATGATTTGAAGCCGATGCCGTTCTTACTTGAATTGGTTCATCGAATTGACCAAAAATTATCGACGGTCCGTGATACAGATTTAGGTGCTGGAGTAGAATCTGAAACTTTGGAATTCATTCGAGATGAAGTTGAAATTTTCTTTCCTCATATGCAGAATTTTGATTCGAAATTGGAAAAAAAGGTTGAGTCCTACCATAGTTTATTAGATCCCAAACGTGATACAATTCATCGGGCTCGAAAAGATTATGAAGAAAGTGTAGCTTTGATTAATGAAACTATTTCAGCGTACATCGATCAGGAACAGAAAAAGGCTCAGCAGATATTTCCGCATTATTTTGAGAAAAAAGTAACAGATGGTGTTGATCATGGAATTTATGTTGGTAAGTCCATGATAGAAGATGCAGTATTTGATAGTTTGTATTTAAAAAATCTTAGATTGTGGCAGTTTATGATGGTATGTGGTTGTGCTCGTCTGTCACATCAACTTCAACAGCAATTAAAATTACCTTTGAACACATGTCATCTCATTGTTGTACAGCAGGAACCGATTTCTATCAAGTTTAACATTGATGAAAAGCAACTTGTTGTAGCCGGTAGCTATGATACTCGGTACGAAGTTTTGAAGTCACGAATGGACAAATCCTATGTTAGAGGTACTAATGAAAGGCTGACGCAAATAGGAAAAATTGCAATTGTATATTCTAATCAGCGTGAGGAGGACGAATATCGGCAGTGTGCGGAGTATCTTCATTCAACCGGATATTTGGCTGATGAGATAGAAATGTTAGAATTGGATGATCTACAATCAGTTCATGGTTTAAAAGCTATACGAGTGACTGTAAATACTGCTGACGATTTGGACGTTGGAAATATCGGTTTTAAGAGTTAGATGTATCTCGCTAGTTTTTTGTAGTAGAAGTTGATCTTTATTTGATTTTGTTGATCTGTTTGTATAGGGTAGAATCAAGTGTGTTAGTAAGCGAATTTAGGATATCGTGGGTTCAATCTGTGGGATTTAATGAAACGCGGTATGATAAAGCCGCGTATCTGTTTTTACCATTATATATTTAATATAGTAGGGCACGATTAATGAAAACTGAAAAAGTTACAGTTACAGTACCAAGCATTTTTGGCTATGAAGAGGTCGTTGTCGAAGCTGTTGGTACGATTGCTAGGGTACGAAAGTTCCCTTTTGAAAAAGTAAGTAAACTCAAGGTAGCTGTCGCTGAAGCTTGTATTAACGCTATAGAACATGGGAATCAAAAGGATCCTGATAAAGATGTTAAAGTGACAATCGTTTACAGTGATGATGCGATAGATGTTAGCGTTAAGGATTCGGGAGATGGTGAGGTCGATCCTTCATTTGAGATGATTGATCTTAGAGAGCAAATTAAGCAAAAAAAAATTGGCCAATGGGGTCTGCATTTGATGCGGTCACTTGTGGATGACATTAAGATTGATGCTGAAGTTGGTGAAGGTACAACAACGACAGTTACTATTTTTCAAAGTTAGGAGCTGATACAAATGCAAGAATTTGGTGAGAACATCACGGTTGATCAGCGGGATGCAATTTCAATTATTAGTATTAGTAACAATCTTGGTTATGAAACGGCTGATGATTTGCGTGAGGCATATAATCAGATTGAAACG
>Ga0066843_10000004_pt1 | contig 55339 bp, 44 predicted proteins | sample ETNtaG_15_FD_66663 | JGI IMG/M metagenome (GOLD analysis project Ga0066843, IMG submission 66663) | Marine microbial and viral communities from oxygen minimum zone, Eastern Pacific Ocean - ETNP201302PF89A | ecosystem: Environmental > Aquatic > Marine > Oceanic | place: Pacific Ocean: Eastern... | reverse complement strand
TGTATATTTCACCCATAGCCAAAGCCGTGTTAAAATCCTCATCCATTGCTAACCCAAAATCAGTCAACATTGCCGACGTGGCATGATCAATTTCGGAGTTGCCGATGTCTATTCCGGAACCAGCAAACTCTGAGTAAGACCTGATCCTTGATAAACAATTATTCAAGCGGCGTATAGCACTATCTGAATCTGATAGACTTGTTCCATTATAATCGAGTGGGCTTCGATAATGGGCTGAAACCAAGAAATGACGAATTGTTTCTGCTGAATAGTCTTTAAGTGCGTCACGAACAAAAATGAAATTCTGTTCGGACTTTCCCATACGGTTACCACCAATTCGTAAGAAAGCCGTGTGAATCCAATAACGAGCGAAAGTTTTGCCTGTTAACACTTCACTTTGAGCAATCTCATTTTCATGATGTGGGAACTGAAGATCTTGGCCGCCTGCGTGAATATCAATTGATTCACCAAGATGTTTGATCGCCATCGCAGAACATTCAATGTGCCACCCTGGTCGGCCACATCCCCATGGGCATGACCAACTCGGTTCATTTGGCTTAACACTCTTCCATAAGTCGAAATCCCGTGGATCTTCTTTCCGTTTGTCAATATCCACACGTGCACCTGAAAGTAAATCCTCAGATTTACGATTTGACAATTTCCCATAATCCAGGAATTTATGGATACGATAATATATATCACCATCAACTTCATAAGCAATTCCTTTATCGATCATTCGCTCAATAAGCTGAATCATCTCTGGAATATGGTCGGTTGCTTTTGGATGTACGTCAGCCGGACGAATTCCCAATTTTTGTGAGTCCTCAAAATAAGCATCAATATACTTGCTTGAAAGCTGAGAAGCACTTATTCCTTCTTCGTTGGCGCGATTTATAATCTTATCATCAATATCAGTAAAATTTTGGACAAATTTTACTTGGTACCCCTTGTACTCCAGATAACGACGAACTACGTCAGCTATCAGAAAAGTACGCGCATTTCCTATATGGAAGTAGTCGTAAACCGTTGGGCCACAATTGTACATCGATACTTTCCCATCCTCAATGGAAACGAATTCATCGATTTGGTTCGTTAATGAATTATAAATTCTTAGCCCCATGTGTATTCCTTAATATCTATAGAGGATATCTTACAATTTTGTTCTTAAGGCACAAATGGCCTGAGCCGCGATCCCTTTCTCTGCACCAACAAACCCTAAACCTTCAGACGTAGTAGCTTTGATGTTAACTTGATTGAGGGAAACCTCCAATATACTAGCCAACCGATTTCGCATTTCAGGAATATGCGGTGCTAGTTTTGGACGCTGGCAGATAATCGTACTATCAATATTCTCTATGTCAAAATCCGAAGAAATTAGCCCCACTACTTTCTTCAATAAGATAAGGCTATCGATTGATTTATAAGCAGGGTCTGAATCAGGAAAATGCTGCCCAATATCACCAAGAGCCGCTGCTCCCAAGATTGCATCGCATACCGCATGTGTTAAAACATCAGCATCTGAGTGACCAAGAAGCCCCTTCTCAAAAGAGATATCAACGCCACCCATAATAAACCTTCGATTAGCAACTAAGCGGTGGACATCGTATCCTATACCAACGCGAATCATATGCTTTCTGCAGTATTGGACAAATGGGCAAACGCTCTAGCCACAACCATATCTTCCGGTGTAGTAATCTTTAAGTTATTGTAACTACCCATCACCAACTTCACCTTAAAACCAAGTTGTTCAACTAGCGCTGCATCGTCTGTAACTTCAACCTGATTTACCTTAGCCTGATGGTGGGCCTTAACCAGCAGATCTTTCCTGAAACACTGTGGAGTCTGTACAGCCCATAATTGATCTCGGTTAGGAGTTTCAACAGAAAATTGATTCTCATCTATAACTTTTATTGTATCTTTGGTTGGCACGGCGACTGCCGCCGCACCAAATTTGTTTGCTGATGAGACACATTCATGTATCATTTTGTCTGTTACAAACGGACGCACTCCATCATGTACGATGACGAGTTGAGTGTCTTCAGGCACGAAATTCAACCCGTTGTAAACTGACTCCTGCCGTGTAGATCCTCCGACAACCAGATTTAAAACCTTACTAAAATTATACGGAGTAATTGCCACAGCTTGGCAATTACTCAAATCGCCCTCGCTCACAATCACAAGAATGTCAGAGATAATCGGGTTTAGATCGAATACTCGAATTGTCTGGCTCAACACTGGCAAATCCAGCAAAGAGAGATATGTTTTCTTAGTATGAGGGTCTCCCATACGATTTCCGCTTCCAGCCGCGGGAATAAGGGTGCAAATCCTCTGGTTCATCAGACTCAGTCTCATCTCCCTTTAGGCGTGCAAATATCATTCTGCCCGCATTCGTCTGTAGAGTTTGTGCCACAATGATATCTACAATCTCACCCAAATATTGACGTCCATTTTTAACAACAATCATTGTACCATCATCAAGATAGCCGATGCCTTGATGATGCTCTTTCCCTTCACGTGTAATCTTGACCGTCAACTCCTCACCAGCAACAACATTAGGACGAACAGAACCCGCTAATTGATTAATATTTAGGACTGTAATTCCCTGAAGTTCCGCAACTTTGTTAAGATTGAAGTCGTTGGTAAGGATCTTCGCATCAAGCTTCAACGCTAGCTGGACTAGCTTAGCATCTACCTCCTGCACATCATGGAAATCTTCTTCAATCATTTCGGTTTCAACCACTGGATCATTTTGCATAGCTCGAATAACTTCAAAACCACGCCGTCCCTTGTCGCGCCGAAAGGAATCAGTCGAATCGGCAATATGCTGAAGCTCATTCAAGACAAACTTAGGTATTAGCATTACACCGTCGATAAAACCTGCCTGCGAAATTTCACGTATCCTGCCATCTATGATAACACTAGTATCCAAAATCTTGTAATTCTGTGTTGAATTAGTTGGTTGTTTTGACGAACTAACTGATAAAAACCCGCTTTCTCCAACCCTTCGATAGTTAGTTATCATGCCAAGATATCCGAGCAACAATGTAACAACAGTAAAAAGTATAGGGAATGGCTTCGAACTTAAATCTTCAGGTTTGACTAACCTTGATGTAATATAGATTAGTAATCCAGCAATAGTAATACCTAGCGCCAATCCAACAAGGCAATCAAATATGTCCGCAATTGGTGATTGTTTAATATAGATTTCAATACCAATCAAAATCGCAACAGCGAAAAAAGCAATAATTCCCCCGGAAGTTCCCGAAACGATAGTGCCAGAAACTATACCGACTATTATAAATAAAGCGCGTATTATCCAAAGCATGGAATTCTTTTTTCGAACTAAAATACGGTCATCATAATTTTTGGGGCACCTGAAATACAATTACGTGTGTTTCAGGCTAAGCAGCTGTTTTCGTAGTATACAACCATTAAATCAGTGATCTTCATCATCGGGAAGGACAAACACTAAATGGTATGTTGAAGAAAATACGAGTTAAATTTTTATCCGAATCAACCCAAAAACTATAATTGTCATGGCACGAAACATGTACTAAAAAACAACACCGAGTGCTTCATATAGATCTTTAACGCCGATAAGTTCAATTCCATCTAACGTCTTCATCCCTTTTCGGTTAAACTCGGGGAATACCGCACGGGTAAAACCCAGTTTTTGCGATTCCTGAAGCCGCTGTTCTATATGTGAAACAGGCCGCACCTCCCCACCAAGACCCACCTCACCTAGAACCACAGTTGACGAATCGATGGGCTTGTCACGATGACTCGATGCAATTGCCAAAGCAATACCAAGATCAATTCCCCGTTCATTCAACCGCATCCCTCCTGTCACGTTAACAAACACATCGGAATCACCTATGCTAAAACCAACACGCTTTTGCAATACGGCAACGAGAAGAGCCACTTGATGGCGATCTACACCGGTCGTTGTATTTCGCGGTATACCCAAATTCGAAGGAGAAACAAGCGCTTGAAGTTCAAGTAACAGTGGACGGGTACCTTCCACGCTTGACACGATTACCGATCCAGACGAATTTTCCTGCCGGTTTTCGATAAAAAGTTCAGAAGGATTCCTAATTTCCCTGAGGCCGTTGGCAACCATTTCAAAGACCCCGATTTCATTGGTTGATCCAAACCGATTCTTAACAGCACGTAATACACGATAAATCTGTTGCTGCTCCCCCTCAAAATAGAGTACGGTATCGACCATATGTTCAAGAATTTTCGGGCCTGCGATCGTCCCATCTTTTGTAACATGCCCCACCAAAATAATCGGGATATTCTTACTTTTGGCGAGTAAAAGCAAATGCCCGGTACACTCGCGCAACTGGGTTACGCTCCCTGGAGCAGACTGAATTTGCGCCAAGTATATAGTCTGAATTGAGTCAACCACCACCACCTGCGGATTTAGGTCCGAGATGTGAGACTCTATCTGTTCATAATTGTTTTCGCACAAAACATACAATGAATCTGGGTTTATGTCAAGCCTATTTGCACGCAGCTTTGTTTGGGGAGCAGATTCTTCTCCTGACACATAAAGTACTGGACTGTAAGTTTGGCTAAGCTGACTTCCCATCTGGAGCAGGAGAGTCGACTTTCCAATACCCGGATCGCCTCCGATCAGGACGACGGATCCAGGCACAAGCCCTCCTCCTAACACACGGTCGAGTTCACTAATATTTGTCCTTAAACGGTCTTCATCACTTGCAGTTATCGCCGCAATCAGCTGCGGTTTACTAGAAGAAACCGCTATTCCTCGTCGTTGTGAGCCAGAAGAATGGCTCGCCGGAGCAACCTCTTCAATAAGGCTGTTAAATTTTTGACAATCAGGACAGCGACCATACCACTTACGGGATACATATCCACACTCCTGGCAAACGTACTGATGACGTTGTTTTACCATATTAAATCACCATTTTTTGCCAGCCAGACGAAATCCAGCAGTATAGTGAATTTTAGAGGCCAAGTTCTCAACACCTATGACCAAATGTGCATTGGGTAGCACACGCCAAAAAATCTCACTATCGAGATCCAGACTAGAACCTGTGATTTGCCCAACTTCGAAAGACAATCCAAGTGATTTTTGGACCAGCATCAAATCAATTCCAATCCCTGGCTTTGATCGCATAAACCCCAAACGTCCCCGCAAGTATGACGCCAAATTGTATCCGTACTGAAACTCGAGCTTAGTATCTCCCTCACGAGTCCCCAATCCTAAACGCAAACGACTTCTGGTGGTTGGCAACCACAACCCTGCGATTTCATTGTAAAGGTACTGTGTTGAATCAAGGTAGCGAAGTTCATAGTCCCACGTAACACGTGGAAGTTTTATTTTGTTGGATTGATTTGTTAGTTCCTGTGACAAACCCTGTAACGATGTAAGTGTTTTATTGGCATTTCGTAGAATTCCGCGTGCGTCACCAAAAACATCCGGTTTGTTCAACAACTGTGCGATACTACCATCCCCTTCCTTTACCTTTTGCACAACCTGAACCAAATTGTTGCTTAGTTGATCAAAATTTTCAGTTGAGATTGTGACTCTTTCCAGAAGATGATCAAGCTTTGGAGTTTCAACTTCAATCACATTTTGACTTTTGGTGATTAATTCAGAAAGTTGCCCCATTAAATCAGTAGCATCCCGATTAATCTGTTTACCTGACTGACGAAACTGACTGGCTGCAATTTGTAATTCTGAAACGGCCGATTGGATCGGTTCTGTGTTTTGACCTACCAAATGGGCGACATCATGGGTAACTCGTGCCGCGTTTTCAGTAACATTTGAAACATCCTTACTAATCTGGTCAAGGTGATAATTCAATTTTGCGAACGTTTTTTGCGTTTCTTGACTAACATCGTCAACCAAGTCATCCAAGCCTGCGACCGTATGCCAACTGGTGTTCTCAAGCTGATCCAGTACTCCATTCGCTTTTGCTATCAATTCTTGCAATTGAATAATGCTTTCAGAAACCACTGTTTTATTTGATTCTACAATCTGATTTATGTTCTGCGCTATTTGTGTTAAGTCATTGGTAAGCCCCTCAGCTTTGCTCAGTATACTTTCCAAACCAACGGGATTCACACCGGTCAGTGGCATATCCATCTCAGTTAAATATGAGTTTGATACCTCACTGTTTATCAACAAAATATATGCTTCGCCAACAAAGCCGATTGTCCCAATTCTTACTTGTAGGTTCTTACGCAGGCGACTATACCCCTTTTCAACACTAAATTTAATTTTCACTTTACTAGCATCACTCAACAATTCAATACTTGTAACTTTACCAACGGAAACACCTGATATTTGGACATCTGATCCAACACGGAGATCATTAATAAAATCAAAGTGAACCTCCAATATATCCCCACTAGCACTCCAAGGAGAATTGGAAGTGCTTAACAGCAAAAAGACAAATAAAATAAAGCTGACGAGTACGACAACTCCAACCTTAAAATGTAAATTCCACCAATCCAATATTTAGACTCCTTTAATGTTATATTGATTGGTTTCTGAATTCCTGAGAAACAAATTCCTGCACATGAGGATCTGTGCTATTCATAATTTCATCAGGTGTTCCGTCAATGATAGTTCTGCCTTGATGAATCATTGCGATACGTGTCGCAACAGAAAAGGCACTATCAATATCATGAGTCACAACGACTGAAGTTGCCTCCAGCGTCTCATGTAAATTATTTATGAGATTGTTAATCTCAACGCAAGTAATTGGGTCCAATCCCGTAGTCGGTTCGTCATAAAGAATCAAATCCGGATCAGAGACAATCGCCCGGGCAAGACCCACCCTTTTTCGCATCCCACCACTCAATTCGGCAGGTTTAAGTGATTCTGTTCCGCTCAAGTCGACCAAACTCAGTTTTTCGGTGACAATCCTTTCGATTTCTAGCCTTGACATTTTGGTATGTTGCGAAAGCATGAAACCAACATTTTCAGAAACTGTCATAAAATCAAAGAGGGCAGCCGATTGAAACAAAAAACCAATTTTATTACGAATCCTATTCATATCTTGCCGGTTTAGATTGTTAAGTCCCTGACCATTATAAAAAATTTCGCCACGCTCTGGACACAACAATCCGGCAATCATCTTGAGCAGGAGACTTTTACCACAACCACTACGTCCCATAATCACCAGTGTTTCTCCGGCAGGGACCTGCAGGCTCAAACCTCGAAGAACTTCTTTTTGATCAAAGCTTTTCCAAATGTCCTTGATCAGAATCATTTCATTCCCAAAATTGTGTATAGAATATGGTTAAGGAAAAAGTCAATGATTAAAATCGCTAAAATCGAACTAACTGCTGATCCCGTTGTCATTTTCCCTACCCCTTCTGCTCCATCTTTCGGCGATACGGAAAGGCCTTTATGACAACCAATTGCCGCAATAGCCATCCCAAACGCAGTCGCTTTAATCAAACTGACAAAAACACTACTCATGAACATGTAATCTGATGCTTGCTTGAGGAAGAAATGGCCATTCATATCAAAGAGCCCAACTACAGCCAAACATCCTCCAGCAATTCCACACACAGTAGCAAAATTCGTCAGAACCGGCAACATGATGGTACAAGCGATAAACCTTGGTACAACTAAATACTTAATCGGATTAGTTGCCATCACTTCTAGAGCATCAATTTGCTCAGTTACCTTCATAGTAGCTAATTCGGCTGTTATAGAAGCCCCAATCCGGCCGGCGAGGATAACAGCTGTAATAATAGGGCCGAGTTCCTTAACTGCTGAAACACTGACAAAACCACCAACAGTACCTTCAGCGGAGAGTTGCTTAAGCTGATGATAACCTTGAGTGGCAAGTACCATGCCGGTAAAAAGACCTGAAATCAGGACAATTGGCAAAGAATTCACTCCAATTAACAACAATTGGCGGACGATAAGATTAAGCTGTAACGGACGGCGAAACGATAGAATTATGGCAGAAAAAATAAGAATCGATACAGATCCAATTGAGTTAATTAGATTGACGACCTGAACACCAACTTGATTAACATATCGTATCAACAACACTGGATTAGACTGAATTATTGCCGGTTTTTTCATCATTAGATACTTCTAAAGCTATCCGAAAAGCGCATTTGTTCCTTATGAAATTCCAGTTCAACGACACCAGTCGGACCATTTCGTTGCTTTTTGATAATTAACTCAGCAATTCCTTCTTCTTCACTAAATTCATTGTAATAGTCATCTCGGTACAGAAAGGCGACTAGATCTGCATCTTGCTCAATGGACCCAGATTCCCTCAAATCTGACAATAACGGACGTTTATCAGGACGACGTTCTACCTCACGGCTCAATTGAGAACAAGCGATGACCGTGAGCTCTAATTCACCCGCCAGTTGCTTTAAATGCCGAGAGATCTCAGCAATCTCCTGTTCACGGCCACTATAGCGATTTGATCCCGAGACCAATTGAATATAATCAATAATGACCACCGCTAATTCGCTATGCTGCCCCTTCAAACGCCGGAGTTCCGATCGAATGGCCTGCATTCTCAATCCACGTTCATCATTGATAAAAATCGGTGCATCAAGAAAACGCTCAGAGGCTTCAGCCAGAAGTGTCCAATGTTCGTCGTTGACATTTCCTGTACGAAGTCGACCAAAGTCAACGCGAGCTTCCGCAGCAAGCATCCGTAGCCCGAGTTGACTGCGTGGCATCTCAAGGCTAAAGATAGCTACAGGAAGGTTCTTGTTGGCAATTGCGATGTTCTGAGCGATATTGAGGACAAAAGTTGTCTTGCCCATCCCTGGTCGGGCAGCAAAGATCAAATAATCCCCACGATGTAAACCAGCTGTCAGATGATCAAAATCCTGAAACCCGGTAGCAATACCCGATAAACCACCATCACCCTCAAAATCCGCTATTTCATCGAGGGAAGTTTTTATGATCGATGAAATACCTGAAAAGCCACGTTTTTGATTAGATAGACTGAGACCAAAGACCATTTCTTGCGCATCGTTAATCTGCTCGGTCAATTCAGTTTGTTGATCACGTGCTAGTTCACGAAGTTGCTGGCCGGCTTGAACCATTCGGCGACGAAGATACTTTTCGTGTATGATTTCAGCATAATATCTTGTGTTTTCCGTTTCAACAATTTCAGCTTGCAAATCGTAAAGATAGACAGCACCTCCCGCTCGGTTAATATTATCACCATTTTGTAGTTCATTTGCCACAAGGAGGGAATCAGTAGCGTTATTCCGTTCATAACAAGACAGAATAGCGTCATAAATAAGTTGATGATCAGTGGTAAAGAAAACTTCAGAAGATTCCCCCAAAAGATCAACCACATCAGGGATAATGGCAGGATCCGTCATCATCGAACCAAGTGCGGCCCGCTCTGCTTGGCGATCATGGAGAGTATCGGTGGAATCAGAACGCACAACTTGACCTTCTGAAATCTAAAAGGGGAGTGATAAGCCTTGAATTCCTACTACACTTTTGAAAATATCTAGCGGATGTTACTCGTCTTCTTCTCGGACAACAACAACTTTTAGATCTGATGTAATATCAGGATGGAGTTGGATGGGCACGGTAAAAACGCCAAGATCCTTTATTGGTTCTTGCAATTGAACATCACGACGGTCTATTTCAACTGACAGTTCTGTCACCAGGGCGGCACTAATATCGGTCGAAGTAACAGAACCAAACAAGCGATCATTCTCACCAGCACGTCGTTTGAAAGTACAGGTAACTTCCGTAATTTGTCCAGCAAGTTCCTCTGCAGCACCCCGCGTCTTATCAGCCAGGCTAGCCAAAACTTTCTTTTCGTGCTCCAATATTCGACGATTTCGCTCAGTTGAACGAATAGCGATTTGCATTGGGACCAAGTAATTTCGTGCATAGCCGTCGGCGACATTCACGATGTCGCCTTCCACTCCAAGTTTTTCAAATGTCTTTTTCAGGATAACTTCCATTAAAAAAACCCCACTCCTCACTATCTTGTAAAAGGCAATAATGCAATGCTTCTTGCACGCTTAATCGCTTTTGTTACTTGACGTTGCTGCTTAGTATTAAGGCGTGTCAATCGTCGCGGCAAAATTTTCCCTCGATCGTCCATAAAACCTCTAAGTAAATCCACATCTTTGTAATCAATACGAGACTTAAGTGTGACTTTACGTCTTCTTCTAAACCTCATTAGCTAAAAAATCTCCCTCTCTCAGGCTAGAGCTGACAAGCGGATGATACCTCCACCTGGTCATTACATCTAGTATTAAATAAAACCTCATACCTAAAACGGTATATCATCATCAGTACTATCATCTGGTTGACTTGAAGACGATTGTTCGTTTCCCGGTTTAGCAAGACCAAAGTCACCAGCATCCTCATCTTGTCGTCCCCCAACAAATGAGAACCGATCAACTTTGACGCGATGTTTCGACCGTTTTTGACCATCCTCAGTTTCCCATTGATCAAATTTAAGTCTGCCTTCCACCAATATGGGTTTTCCTCTACTAAAATATTCGCTGATTACTTCGGCCTGACGTCCTAACGCTTCTAGATCAACAAAGCAAACTTCCTCTCGTTTCTCACCGGTTTGCTTATCTGTCCAAGACTCGCTAGTCGCCACGGCAAAATTAACAACAGGCGTACCACTCTGCAGAAATTTCAACTCAGGATCTCGTGTCAGGTTCCCCATCAGAATTACCTTATTGTAGCTTGCCATAATCGGTCTCCTATCAAATTTAAAATTCCACGTGGGCTAAAAATCACTCTTCACTTTCTTTGTCATTTTCGTCTTCAGAAACGACATCGGGCAAAGGCTCGGGTTCTTTTCTAGAATCCTGAGCACTTGATTTAGAGGACTGCTTAGCTTTTTCTTGCTGTTTTGCGATTAATTTATCCAGATCATCTTCAAATGCCACAACGAGGTGCCTGATAATCGGTTCTGTAATTCGAAAATGATGATTAATTCGATTTAGTAATTCTGAATCACCATTAAACACCATCAAAACATAATAACCGTCTCCGTGTCCTTGAACGGGGTAAGCCAATCTTTTCTTTCCCCACAAATCAGTAAACAGGATTTGCCCATCATTAGTTTCAATCAGTTCCTTGACTGCTTCTGACGCTTCTGCCATTTCACTCTCATCGAAACTGGGAGTAACGATGAAAAGCGCTTCATACTGAGGCAAATTTTATTCCTCCCTTTGGACTAGTGGCTTCACTCTATTTTAGTGAAGCAGAGAAAAGTCATTATACCATAGTCATTTACTTATTATCAACTGATAAAGAATTCAATAGCAGCTTAATTTAATGCTTCTATTCGCCAATGACAACACCGTATGCCCCAACAACCGCTCCCTTATGGCCAGACTGATAATGCATATGCCGTTCCGCTATCACCGGTTGGGTACTGATTACTTCTACTGTACCAACTATATTCTTTAGAGTATTATCGTCAAAATCCCAACAGTGAAAAGGTTTTACTGTTCCTCGTCTTTGATTTGTGACTTTACCTTTCCGATTTCGTACTACCAAACTAATCAAGGCGTCTGCCTCACTGATATTTAGAATTCGGAACCAATCGTAGGCACCGGCATAGATCTCTGGAAAGAATAATCGACGCCCAACGAACCCTCCTTCAACCGATGCTCCCGGTAAGTCAATAATCTCCGTACCACGATGCATATGCCGTTCCGCTGCGATCGGTTGATCACTCTTAATTTCGACTGACGATTTTATTTTGACCTCGTCCATGGGAGGTGTCCAGCACTGGAACGGGTTAAGGGTTGATTCTTTTGACCAAACTGGCTGACCGTTATTATCCTGACGCGCGATCATCGACACTTTGGCTTCCTGATGACTAAGATTCACTACGACAACCCAATCATGCCAGACAGGACCAACTTCCGGGAGAAAGAGTGTCTTAGCCCCATCCGTAATCACTTGACCAAATTGACCGACTGTGGTCTTGCCACCTTGATAATGCATATGTCGCTCACCAACAATGGCTTGGGTGCTCATTACCTCGAGCGTACCGCTGGCTTGTGGCATCAAACCTTCATTGACGCTCCATGAAGTCTGAGGCTTAATAGTATGTTGATGTTGCCAAATAACCTTGCCTGACCGATCCCTAACAATCATACTTAGAACCGCATCTGCCTCACTGACGTTGAGAAAACGAAACCAGTCCTGCGCCCCTGAAGAGATCTCTGGAAAAAAGAGACGCGTACCAACTGTCTCATATTCCTCTGCCGCACCGATTAGGTCAACCACGTTCGATTTATTGTGCATGTGTCGTTCAGCCACAATCGGTTGATCGGCGCTGAATTGCATCGAAGAATTGACTTTGATCGCTTCAACATTTGGCACCCATGCTTCAAAAGAAGCAATCGTTTTCTCTTCCGACCATACCGGTTGACCATTACTGGCATGGCGGGCAATAGCCAAGACTTTAGTTGGCTCAGAACCAACATTAATGACTTGAACCCAATCTTGCCATTGTGGTCCAACTTCCGGAAAATAAAGCGTTTTTGCTCCTGCTGCTGTTGCCATAAACACTAGTCCTTAGATTCTAATTCTCTCTCCAATAACAATACCATAGATTAGCAACGACTGGGGACTAATCATCTCAACCATCCTAACATTGACCACTAAGCCCTAGTCGTAAAAGTGCCTCGCTATTCCTGACGCCAAGTCATAATTCATACTCCGGGAAGTCAAAACATTTCCACCACCATTACCATCAAATTACCAGTTGCGAAAACTACAGTGCAATCACCTGCCCAAGTTGACTGATTGCCGTTTTTCCGCCTTGGTAATGCATATGTCGTTCACCTGCAACCGGTTGGGTGCTAATGACTTCAAGTGTACCGGTAGCGCTCTTGATACTTTTATCCGGAACTGTCCAGAACCCCTTGGGGGTTGCGCGTCCCTGAATCTGGTGGACTACTCGCGCTGAGTTTCGATCTCTGGCAACCACAGTGATCAGGGCATCGGCCTCACCTGTGTTAAAAAACCTAAAGAAATCGTGGGCACCAGAATAGATTTCTGGAAAGAACAATCGAGTCCCAACAGATCCCAGGTTAGGAGAAGCACCAGCAAAACTCAGGATCTGGGAACCATTGTGACAGTGCCTCTCACCGAGTACACCGTGGTCACTTGAAACTTCAAGTGAAACATCTCCCTTTTTGTCAGCAACACCGTCGACAGGGACAATCCAACACTGATAAGGTTCCAATGTTTTCGTCCCACTCCAGACCATATGACCATTAATATCACGAGCCAACGCGTTCAGGTTAGCTTGGGCATGGCTGTTTACATTGGTAACAATTACCCAATCTCCCCATCCCCCAGCAGCAATTTGAGGGAAATAGATTGTACTTGGGGCTGGTTCACGACCCTCAGTTACCTGCGCAAGTTGGCCGATTGCCGTCTTCCCACCTTGATAGTGTGAATGCCGCTCACCAATGATAGGCTGACTGCTAACAACCTCTAAAGTGCCAGTAAGTTTTCCCATTTGCCGATCATCAACAGTCCAAAAACCTTTTGGTTTGGCCTGCCCTGACAATTGCTGGATCACTTTTCCAGTACTTCGGTCCCTACCAATCAGGTTGATGATCGCATCTGCTTCACCAACGTTAAAAAACCTGATCCAGTCTTCAATATAGGAAGCAATTTCCGGGAAAAAAAGTTTTGTCCCAGCACTATCTAGCTCAACAGCGGCACCGGGAAAATCGAGAACCTGCGACTGATGGTGACAGTGCCGCTCACCTAGAATCGGTTGATCTGCTGATACTTCGAGTGAAACCTCCACACCCTTCTTATCTGCTTGTCCTTCCGCAGGGACAAGCCAACATTGAAAAGACACGATTCTCTTAGAAGCACTCCATATCGCATTCCCATTCTGATCCCGTGCTAAGGCAGTGACGTTGGCTTCTTCTGTGCCAACATTTACAACTTCAATCCAATCAGCCCAAACGGCGGTAGCAACCTGAGGGAAATAGATTGTGCTTGGAGCTGGCATGCTTTCCCTACCTTAACCTGTAAGTCTGCATTTGCGGCCGATTATATCGCTTAGGCTCACTGCTGTCAAGGTCTCCCGTTGACACAACCCAATAAATTATGGTACTTTTGCTTAGAGGGTTTCCGAAAAAACCAGATGGCAAAACTAATACAATTAGATGGCAGTAACAGAAAACCATGTGGTGTATCTCAGCCACGTCGTCCCCCCCTGCAGAGCAACACTTCAGAAAATTTACAATTCATCGTGGATCAATATTGGTCATGGCACTTTGACTCTTCAGTTACAGATGCTGCCAGGCTACTCCTAGCAACTAATCTGGGATGGAATGAAACAAACCAATTAAGTGTTCCACTAGGTGCTTTGACTTCGCCATTGGGAACGGCCTTGTCACACAGCAATCCAGACATTCGGGATGCGGCCCTTACCGTTTTCGACAGCCAAGTTAAAATCCCTGCAGGTACAGTTCTCGTAGGGGAAGATCTCAATTCAGTTTTTGTCGATGCCTTCAAAATCGGCCGTTACCCAGTAACTAACGCACAATACAAAAGATTCATTGATGCAACGGGCCATCGGGATCCTTATTCTTGGGAAGATAACCAGTTCCTACCCAATACTGGTGACCATCCAGTCATTTGGGTCAGCAGTGAGGATGCAGAGGTCTATGCAGATTGGGTAGGTGGACGTCTTCCCAGCTTCGAAGAGTGGGAACGAGCCGCACGTGGCAACGATGATAGGCTATTCACTTGGGGAGACAAAATCGATAAACCTCGTTGCAATACGGCCGAAGCAGGTGCTAGGACAACGACGCCTGTCGGCACCTTCCCAGAAGGCATCAGTCAATTTGGTTGTTACGATCTACTTGGAAACGTATGGGAATGGACTAGCACATGGTATGATGAAAACCAACATTTTCGAGTCGTGCGGGGGGGAGCTTGGTATTATAATCACGACCACGCAACCTGTATTGGATACGATCTATTCAGTAAAGAATATACTGAATTCGTAATTGGCTTCCGCGTTTGCTTTTAATCGCTAGTTGCTCATCATAAAAACATTATGGAATACAATTTCTAATTCATAACAAGTCTAAATAGTACGCCTAACTTTCGACTGTAAAACCAACACTAAACCAAACCCACCTATTTTCTGCTTTACATGGTGCTTAGCTTCAACCTATACTCTGAGGTAGAATGAGATTAATTTATATTTTGGGCTGCCTCTTTTTTCCAATCGTCTGGGCAACGACAGTAAATTGGATATTCAACTTGTACTGGCGCCGTTCCAAAAAACCACACCAGCCCTCCTCCCAAATTGAATACCACATCTAAAAATGCAACTCATTATTGACGGTAGTGTATCTGCCAACGTGTTGGGACTATTTGTTGTGGGAGGTACCGTCGGTTTCTTCTCCGGGTTTTTCGGAATTGGAGGCGGAGCCCTCATCACCCCAATCCTTCAGATCTTTTTCGGCATACCTTTTGAGATTTGTGTAGGCAGTATACTTGCTCAAGCAATTGGAACTTCTTTCTCAGCTGCACTCCGACACTGGGAACTTGGCAATGTGGATCTGAAGCTAGCGATAACATTCGGTGGAGGTAGCATAATCGGTGTTGAAATTGGCGCTCGCATTCTTGACCACCTTAAATTAATGGGGCAAATAGAGATTGGCAAGCAACAGATCCCGGTAATTGAATTCTATCCGAAGTGGCTGTTTTTTATACTATTGATGGTTGTCGCTATAGGAATCTTGATTGAGTCTACCAGAAAACAGGAGAGCGGTAATCCACCAAATGGCTTCCTTAGGAATTTCCATGTACCTCCTTACATCACATTTCCAACTAGTGGAATCAAACAAATCTCAATTTTTGCGGCTACATACCCCGCACTATTAATCGGGATTATACCAGGGTTGCTTGGTATTGGCGGTGGAGTAATTATATTACCCCTCTTAATCTATGGTTATGGTATTCGTACCCGAATGGCAATTGGCTCCAGTTTATTTATTGTCTTTTTTTCTGTTCTTTTCGGCACTATTGCCCATGGAATAAGAGGAAATAACAACCTAGCATTAATTGCTATTTTGCTCGTCGGCTCAACCATATCAGCACAATTTGGCGCGATAGCGACTCAAAAGATAAATGCCAGTTCAATACGTTTCTACTTTGCATTTGTCGTTTTGGCTGTTGACGGTATTATATTGGTCGATCTACTTAAACAAATTTTCTAACTAAAACCAGATATTAAGAAAAAAACACACTATAGAGCATATTACAGTAAAACGTGACAATGTGTTTAAAATTGAAGCGGAATACCACAAACAAAAGGCATCAACCTAAGCGAGATTTATTTTGACATTTAACTGTGCAATTGTTTATGATAAACCGGTGTTTAAGCATAATTAAAAGTGGACTGTTAGAGATATATTGAGGTGAACTGATTGAAATATAGAAGGATCATCATAATTACGACGGTTATCTTAGTAGGATTTACCTTAGCAGAAGCGCAGATCGCATGGGACCCAGAGAAATTCATGCCACTAGAGGAAATTAAAACCGGCATGCAAGGCAAATGCTATACCGTCTTTTCCGGTACAACTGTTGAACCGTTTGATTTTGAAGTTATCAGTATTGAATATAACTATACACCTACTTGGCACGTCATCTGGATTAAAGGATTAAGTGAAAATTTCAAGCAAACTGGTGGCGCTGGAGGGATGAGTGGCAGCCCTTGCTATATTGATGGTCGATTGATTGGCGCTTTTTCTCTAGCCTTTTGGAATCAACGTGAGCATGCTAACATAGGAGGAGTTACTCCCATTCAGATGATGATCGAAGTAACTCATCGAGGCATGACCCCAAACCCGGACTACGCAGGCAATAATTTATTTAACTTGCGAAAAAAATTCACGGTGCAGGATATCGACTTTTTCCCATTTGGTAAAATTCCTGAGAAGCCACCTAATCAGTTTGATACTTCGCGCCTCTCAACCATGACGTCTAAATCTGTTGCCATTCAAACGCCTCTAGCTCTTTCAACGACGAACACACAAATTATGGAAGTTCTTAAGCCGGTATTTGAGAAACATGGCATGACACCTATTCAAGGTTCTGGCGGTGGAGCACCAGTAAAAAGCACACCAATAGCACCAGGGCAGATAGTAGGAATTGAATATGCTAGAGGCGATTTTGCTGCCTTCGGTTATGGCACGATTACCCACATAGAAGGCAAGCAAATGCTCGCTTTCGGTCATGCAATGAACGGTGAAGGAAACGTAAACCTCCCCCTTTCAGGTGGATACGTACACTTTATCCTGCCTCTTAGTACACGATCGAGTAAATATGCGTCTGCAACAGGACCAATCGGCACACTCGTACAAGACCGAGAAGGTGCTATTGCCGGCTTAATCGGAGACTACCCAAAGTTCCTGCCAATAGATGCTAAGATTCAAACAACCGATGGCAAAATTCATAAGAAAAAGTACGAAGTAGCGAGAGATCCAGACATGGCCAGCATGATGGCAATGATAGGTGTTTGGAATATAATCGATTCTATAGAAATGTATAGAGGGGATCACCAAATAAACATTGACACTACGATCAAATTAGCTGGGCAACAAGGTCTGAACACACAGGAAATAAACCATAGCAATATCTTCTCATCAAGCGGGTCTCCAGGTATTGCTGCATATAGGTCAATAAGCCCATTAATTGATTTGATGGATAATCCGTATAACAAGGTAATAGTTGATAAAGTTGATATCAATATTAAAATTGAAGACAAGCGAAAAACTGCAATCATTGAAGGTCTTCGAATTGAAAAAGACAGCTACCGTCCTGGGGAGTTAATCAGCATATCTGTGATTTTACGCCCATACCTAGAAAATCCAATCGTTCAAAAAGCTCAAATCACCATCCCAAAGGATACACCTGAAGATCTAGTAACACTTCTTATCTCCAGTGGTGCATCCTATGAAAACTGGCAGCGTCAACGCGCCCCACTGAATTATCAGCCTAAAAACATCAACCAACTTGTTAAACTATTACAACGTGGTGAGAGCAATTCGGATCTTATAGTTGAACTTTTTATCCCAAAATTCGGCATGACCGTTCAAGGCGAAGAATTTCCCGAGCCAACGGTGTCGATGTTATCTGTTATGAATAGCCAAACACAATCTGGAGAAGGGGGATATACTCGAGGTCGGACCCTCCGTACGGAAAAAACAGCAACTGATTATGTTTTGGCGGGAAGCCGCTTCTTACGGATCATGGTTAATCGAAGCGCACAATAGATATGGTGAAATCCGTACGGCACTTAAATATATTAGTAGAGGAGAGAATTATATGATCACATGTCATTGTTTTTTTCGTATCTTCATAGTGGTTTTATTCACTTTATCGACGACAAGTCCAATATTTGCAGTCAAAACAGCGACATGGACGCAGCAAAGTCATAAGAATCTGGCCAGCGGCACCCTAGAATCTGTCGCAATCTCCAGTAAAGGTGAAGTGATGTTGACACATAAGTTAAAGAAAATCGTTGATGAAACAGAAGAACTTTATATCTGGTGCCTAGCCGAGGATTCACTTGGTAATATCTATGCGGGAACCGGAAACAAAGGCAAAATCTATAAAGTTGCTCCCGATGGCCAATTTTCCCTTTTCTACAATTCCCCTGAAGTCTCAATTTTAAGTTTAGCTATCGATACTCAAAATAACATCTATGCTGGCACAGCCCCAAGTGGCTTGGTCTACAAAATCCCAGCAGGTGGAAATACACCAACAACAATTCTCAATGCAGATGAAAACTATGTTTGGTCATTAACTTTCGACAAATCTGGCAACCTATACGCCGCAACAGGTACAAACGGCAAACTTTACAAAATCACATCGGATGGGAAGGTAGACATATTCTTTGATTCTGATGAAACTAATCTGACCAGTTTGCTCTTTCACAACGACAACATCTATGCTGGCAGCGATGGAAAAGGCACAATCTTTCGAATTGACATGAACGGGACAGTTTCGGTTATCCACCAAACCGGACAAAAAGAAGTACGCACACTTGTTGCAGGAAAAAATGGGGATGTTTTTGCCGGCACAGTAACAACACAACCACCACAACCGGGGCAAGGCAAACCTCGTCAGAGACCGAGTGGACCTCCTACTCCGGATGGTAGACCCCCTGAGCCCAAAAAATCATTCATCTACCGGATTACCTCAGATAATGTTGTCTCGCGCTTGTGGATGGCTCCAGACCCACTGGTTTTGTCAATGATAATGGAGGAAGAGAACCTGATCGTTGGTACTGGTGACAGTGGCAAAGTCTATCAAGTTGATATGGACGGGAACTTTGTATCATTGGCTAAATGCGAGGCAGGACAAGTCATAGCCATGCATAAAGCAGGATCTGGGAAACTGGTACTAGCTACTGGAAATACCGGGAAGATATTTGAACTGGCAGACGGATACGAAGCAACAGGAACCTTGACTTCAGTTTCCCACGACACGAAATTAGTTTCCCAATGGGGAAAGATCCACTGGGAAGGAAGTTCCCCCGAAGGCACCACCATAACACTAGCGACTAGATCCGGTAATACGGATAAACCTGACAATACTTGGAGCAACTGGTCAGAGGAACTCTCCATACCAGAAGGATCACAAATTACAAGTCCTCCTGCCCGTTTTGTCCAGTGGCGCTCTACTCTTAGTACTAGTGTGGCAACAGCAGCACCTATACTAAAAAAGGTAAGAGTTGCATCAGTGCATTTTAATGTTACACCAAACATAGGTGACTTGAAGATACATATTGGCCCTCCTCCAAAAGAGCGCCAAAATAATAAACCGGGGTCATCCAAAAACAATAAAATTCGGTCCGCTACTTGGAAGGCGATAGATCGAAACGGGGATAAGCTCCTGTTTACTATCTATTATAAGGAAATCAACGAAAAAAACTGGAAATTGATGAAGAAAGAATTGACGTCCCCAAGTCATACTTGGGATTCAACTTCAATGCCTAACGGTCAATACGAGCTTAAAGTTGAAGCTACGGATAAATTAAGCAACATAGCTAGCGAAGCCATTTCAATAGAGAAAATAAGTGATCCTTTCGACATTGACAATACCCAGCCGGTTCTGGCCGCAATCAAATCCAACCCAACAGAAGATAGCATCTTCCAGATCTCATGTGTCGTTACCGATGAACTTAGTCCAATCAGTTCAGCTAGCTATAAGATTGATAGCGCTGAACATTGGCAGGCAATGTTTTCCGAAGACGGGATTCTCGATTCCCACCGAGAGGTTCTCCTTCTCGAAACTAAGAAACTAGAAGGAGAAGAACACACAATCACCATTATGGTCACCGACGCCTCTGGTAACAGATCAGTTGCTAGGGGACGTTTTTAAGAAGACTTAAGCCTCTAATACTTCTCGAATTGCTGAATAGACCGTATCCAGTAGCTGGTCCAACTCGGTGATTGTAATTGAAAGTGGCGGCATGATAACAATCGTGTTTACCATAGGACGTAATATTACCCCATGCTTCAAAGCCGCTTTACAAACCCGAATACCAATTTTGAGTTGAGGTAAAAACTCCTCTTTGGTCATTTTGTTATGCACGAGTTCAACCGCCCCAATCATTCCTATGGTTCTAATATCACCAACGTGTTTAAGGTTATAAAATGTTTGGAGGCGATTTTTAAAATAGGTAATTTTAGGTTGAATTTTCTCAATCAAATTTTCTCGTTCGAAGATCTCCAAATTAGCTAATGCAGCGACACAACCCAGTTGATTTCCAGTAAACGTATGGCCGTGAAAAAAGGTCTTCATTTCATGATATTCACCTAGAAATGCGTCATGAATCCGGTCGGTTGTCAAAGTGGCTGCTAGTGGCAGATATCCGGCCGTTAATCCTTTGGCTGTGCACAGAATATCTGGTGCAACATGCTCATGTTCACAGGCCCACATTCTGCCGGTTCGCCCCAAACCAGTCATCACCTCATCCAGAATTAGGAGAACTCCATACTTTTGGGACAAGTCAGCAATACCCCGCAGAAAACCATCAGGAGCAATCAACATACCTCCAGCCCCTTGCACGATAGGCTCAGCCACGACAGCCGAAATTTTGTCAGCCTCCGATTGCAGAACACACTCCAACTTGTGCAAACATGCGTCACGCACTTCAGTGGGATCATCACTAATTGTCGATCGATACACATACGGGGTGGGAACAGAAATCGATGGAAAGAGCAGCGATTGGAAGATCTTATGGAATAAATCAATTCTGCCAACACTAACTGCGCCGATAGTGTCACCATGATAGGCACAATCGATAGAAACAAAGGTATCTCGATGAGTCTCACCTTGATGCTGCCAGAATTGATGTGCAATTTTCAAGGCAATCTCGACAGCGGTCGATCCATTATCAGAAAAAAAAACGCGATTTAACCCCCCTGGCGTAATTTCAATCAGCTTTTTGGCAAGCTGAATGGCAGGGACGTTTGAATACCCTAACAGTGTTGAGTGCGAAACCTTATCGATTTGAGCCTTCAGAGCGCCATCAATTTCCTGATGCCTGTGACCATGCACATTTGTCCACATGGAAGAAATTCCATCAATGTAGTGTTTACCGTCAATATCAATGAGGAAAATTCCTTCTCCACGTTCAATGATGATAATCTCTTCTTCGAACCACTCCTTCATCTGAGTAAAAGGATGCCAAAGATACTGCTTATCCCATTCTATCAATGCCTGTTTTGAATTCATAAAAAAATTATATCAGGTATAAAGTCGTTATACTATTCCATTTGAGTTTGAAGTTAAAAATTGTTAAACTGAATTAGAATTTCAATAAATTACTATAAAAACATAACGTCAACACAGGTAAGAGATTTGAAGATAACAGATGTTAAAACACTGGTTATGGGAACAAGTTGGCGGAATTTGACTTTCGTTACGGTTGAAACAGATGAAGGGGTTAGTGGAATTAGTGAAGCCCGTATGGTAAACCGAACAGATGCACTACTAGCCTATCTTGACGGAGTGAAACACAGACATGTTATTGGCAACGACCCATTCAATATCGAGGATCTATATTTGAGGATGTTCCGAAACGACTATGGGCGTGCTGGCGAAATTGTTTCCACAGGAATCAGTTTAATCGAAATCGCTTGTTGGGATATTATCGGAAAAGTTGTTAACCAACCAGTTTACCGTCTAATCGGAGGTGCCTGTCGCGAAAAAATAAAGGCTTACGCTAATGGTTGGTACAAGGTTGAACGCACAACTGAAGAATTCCATGCTGCTGCCAAAAAGGTAATCCAAAAAGGATATAAAGCTTTGAAATTCGATCCGTTCGGTGCAGGTAATTACGAATTGGAATATGGCGAGAAACAGAGATCTATCTCTCTAGTTGAAGCGGTGCGGGATGCGGTTGGTGAGGACGTAGAGATTATGATTGAAATGCACGGTCGATTCAGTCCATCAACAGCAGTCGAGGTTGCGCGGGAACTAGAGCCATTCAAGCCCAGTTGGGTCGAAGAACCTGTTCCTCCAGATAATCTGGCAGCTTTAGCCAAAGCTGAACGAAAAATTAATATCCCCGTGGCAACTGGAGAGCGGCTCTACAATAAGTACGAATATCGTGAACTCATTAATATGCAAGCTGCCGACATTTTACAGCCTGATATTACCCAAACAGGTGGTTTTTTGGAAACCAAGAAAATCGCTGCCATGGGAGACATGTGCTACATGTTAGTTGCACCACATAATGTCGGAGGTCCCGTGTCCACAGCAACATCACTTCATTTCGCTGCTAGCACGCCCAATTTCAAAATCCAAGAACACTTCAACGATTTCTCTGAAGCCTGGGTCAAAGAGGCGGCTATTGGTTGTCCTGAAGTCGTTGATGGCTATTTCTCTCTGCCATCAGGACCAGGACTTGGAGTGACACTAAATGAAGATTTGATTAAAGAACACCCATACCGCGAGTTGTTTTTCAATTTATGGCAAGACGATTGGCATCGACGCCAAGTAGAGGAAGAATAAAAGGTTACGGTCATTCTAACTCAGAAGCCAAGAAGTTTAACCTCCATTTGCAGATCGATCTCCTTCTCAGCTTTCACACGGTTTTGTATTAAGTCAATAAGTTCAAGCACATCTTTGGCTTTGGCTTTGCCGTGGTTGATAATGAAGTTACCATGAGTTGTAGAGACCTCTGCATCTCCAATTCTTGTACCCTTGAGACGGCATTCTTCGATCAATTTCCCCGCAGAATGATTCGGAGGATTCTTAAACATACAACCGGCACTCCCCTCTACAAATGGCTGGGTAGTAATTTTACGCTGATAATATTTCCTCATTAACTGTGTAACTTCTTTCGGATTACCCTGCACAAGCCGTAGAGATGCATCAAGTACGCAAAAGTATTTGTCTAATTTGCTCCGGCGATAGGCGAAGCCAGCCTGGTCATGACAAAGTTTCAGTATTTCTCCCTGGTCCGTCATAACTCGTACCTGCTCGACACGTTCTCCAAAATCATTGCCCCAAGCACCAGCGTTCATGATCATTGCCCCACCAACTGAACCTGGAATACCAAGAGCAAATTCAAGACCGCTAAATCCATGGCCAGCCACGGATTTAGCTAATTTGGGCTGCGATACCCCCCCACCAGCACATACACTATCACCTTCATACCGAATTTGATCAAAATCACCAACCAACCGGATTACCATACCTGCAAACCCATTGTCACTGACCAAGAAATTTGACCCACGCCCAAGTAAAGCTATAGGCAAAAACTGTGGGCTTTTGAAGGCGGTAAACCGAATTAAATCTTCGATGCTCCCCACTTCGTAGTAGACAGTTGCTGGACCGCCAATCCCAAAATAGGTGTGTTTACTCAGCGGTTCTCCAAAGCGCAGCCGTGACGCAGGAGAATGACTATCTTCCACCATCCTTTGTAACTCTGCCTTCCACTCCATATCGCTCAACACGATTCTTTTGATTGATCTAGTCCATATCTGCTATTATTTCTGCATAATATAGTAGCAGGTCTGGTTAACCTCTGCAAGTTATCAGGACTGCGAAACAGAGGGAACTAATGGTTAAAATTGGGATTATTGGTGCATCAGGTTACACTAGCAGCGAGTTAATGCGTTTGCTGGTAACCCATCCTAAGGATTTAAAGATTGAATTGGTAACTTCCGAAACCTTTACCGGACAGCGTGTCGATCGTGTCTTGCCAAACCTTAGGGGCTTCATTGACCTTGATTTCGAGAAGCTAGAAATTCAAAGCTTGGGAAATCAGGTTGATATTGTCATACTAGCGGTTCCGCACAAAGTGGCCATGGAGTTTGTTCCTCAAATCCGAAATCAGGACATCCGCGTAATCGATTTCAGCGCCGATTATCGACTGAATGACCAATTGGTCTACGAAAAATGGTATGGCATCGATCACACAGATCCCAGTCGGATGACAAACACTGTTTACGGTTTGCCTGAACGCTATCGTGACCTAATCCGTGGAGCCGATTTAGTTGCTAATCCTGGTTGCTATCCAACGACTTCAATCCTCCCTTCTATTCCGATCATTAGCGAACAGCTTGTTGAACTTGATCAAATTATCATCGACGCCAAATCTGGCATTTCGGGTGCGGGAAGCAAACCGAAAGACACAACACATTATCCTAACCGCGAATCCAATCTGGCAGCTTATGGATTAGCTTCCCATCGACACACACCAGAAATCGAGCAGGAACTCAGTGCCATCAATGGAGACGAGATTATTGTCAACTTTACACCACACCTAGTACCAATGACACGCGGAATCCTGACCACATTGTACTTTAAGCTTAAGCAATCCATGTCAACCCAAGATCTTTTAAGTGTCTACGCAGATTTCTACCGAAACGAACCGTTTATACGCGTTCTGGGTCTAGGTGAATATCCGCAAACAAAGTCAGTCCTTGGCAGTAATTTTTGCGATATTGGACTGGAGGTTGATCCCCGTACCAATCGAGCAATAGTAATGGCAGCAACCGACAATCTAGTGAAAGGCGCTTCAGGCGCAGTAGTACAGAATTTAAACCTCATGTTTGGATATGATGAAACTGCTGGTCTGATGACCCCCGGGCTTATGCCGTAATGTAGTTTAGGATGACTTCTAATTTTCAATTATCAGTCGACGATCAAAAACTAGTCGTCATCATTGCTGGCGAACCGTCAGGGGATCTACACGCCTCACAGGTCGCCCGAAGGCTGAAAGAGAGATTGCCTGAAATCGAGTTAGCAGGCATGGGAGGCGATCTGATGGAATCAGCAGGTGTTAAGTTACTGTTTCATATCCGTGATTCAGCGGTTATGGGAATCAGCGAAGTACTTAATATGATTCCGGCATTTTTGCAGAAGCAGCGCGATCTCAAAAAATTGATCGCCACGAAAAAACCATCAGTGGTCGTTCTTGTCGATTTTGGTGATTTCAACTTAGGAATAGCCAAATTCGCGCATCAATTGAATATCCCAACAATCTACTATATCCCGCCCAAGGCATGGGCATGGCGTGGTAACCGTGTAGAGAAATTAGCCAGAACTACTAGCATAATTGCCTCGATCTTCCCCTTTGAAACCGAGTTTTATCGGAAGAAAGGAGCAAATGTGGAGTTTGTCGGACATCCGTTACTTGACGTTGCTCAAACCGATTTCACCCAAACAGAAGCGCGGAAATCCCTTGATATTGCAGACAATTATCCCGTTGTAGGTTTAATGCCTGGTAGCCGTCGGAAAGAAATACAGTGCCTATTACCGATTATGCTTGAAGTTGCGCAAAACCTTCTGCAACGAATCCCATCATGTCGGTTTATTCTCCCTTTAGCACCAGGCATCGACCGGCAATCTCTACCCAATATGCCTTTTGTCAAGATTATCGAGGATGCCGTCTACCCATCAATGAGAGCCGCGGATCTCATGCTTGTCGCATCTGGTACAGCCACGCTGGAAGCTGCCTGTATTGGTACCCCAATGATCATTGTTTACAAAGTTTCGTTGTTGACTTGGTGGATAATACAACATTTCGTTAATCTAGAATTCAGCGGGTTACCCAACATTATTGCTGGCCGTGAAATTGTTCCAGAACTGTTGCAGGATGAAGTAACAACCAATCAGGTAACTGCGACTGTGATTGATCTCCTTGAGAACCCTGAGCAATGTCAAAAGCAACAACAAGAACTCAAACAAGTTTCTAAATCTCTCGGGTCGATTGGGGCGAGAGAACGAGTTACTGATTTAATCTTAAATTATTTATAGCTGATATCTTATGTTGAGAATCTATGCCATCTTGACAGGCCAATCTGCAGGTGTCATTTCCTCAGTTTTTCGAATTATTTTGATACCGTTAAGTTGGGTCTACGGTCTGGCTGTAATGGCACGGCATTACTTCTACGACCGAAAAATACTAACATCTCTCAATCTTGACTGCGGCGTAATTAGCGTTGGCAACATAGTTGCGGGTGGTGCGGGTAAGACCCCAATCGTCATCTGGCTAGCCAAGCATTTCCGGAATTCCGGTTACAGAGTAGCCATTATACTGAGAGGTTATAAAAGAAAAGCCAAGTCAGAAACAGGAATCGTGTCGGACGGCACAAAAACCCTTCTCTCACTTGAGGAAAGTGGCGATGAGGCATTTATGATTGCACTGGAACTCCCTGAAATCCCGGTGCTAGTATCCAAGAACCGATATAAAGCTGGCATCGAAGCAATTAGAAAATGGAAGACCCAAGTCATTATACTAGACGATGGTTTTCAACATCAACAATTGAAACGCGATCTTGATATCGTGGTCATAGACAGTAAACGTCCTTTCGGAAACGGACAGATACTACCAGCCGGTATATTACGCGAACCCAAGCAGTCTCTTCAGCGTGCAGATCTGTTGTTACTTACTCATACTAATTCCGCTTCCAACTTATCGCAGATACGCTCAAAAATTGAGACTATCGCTGGACAAAAGACAATATTTGAGAGCCAATACCACCCAACAAAACTATACAAATTAGGTGATTCCCAAGATTTATCACTCGAATCCTTGAAGAACCAGAGAATTCTTCTGGTCTGCGGAATTGGAAATCCTGAAACTTTTGTTCATACCGTCGAAGGATACCAACCAAGCCATCTTGAACTCATGGCGTTTTCAGATCACCACCAATATGGGAAAAAAGATATACTTCGTATCCAAAGGCGGGCGAGCATAATGAAATCGGACATCATCGTCACCACCCAAAAAGACGAACAAAAGTTACGCCTGTATGCTGACCAATTGTTAATTTTCGTCTTAGCAATCGAGGTTCGATTCTTACCAGAACATGGAAGATCAATAAAAGACATGCTTAACCTGTATGCCCGAACCTGTTTGCCACTCTGATTCTCGATATTTTGAGAGTGCTATTCACTTAAAAGCACATGGCGGCAAGCAAAAGCAACTACTGATAATAATCTGACACACTGCAGGAAAACTAAACCCTGAACACAGGAAGGTAATTAAAATGCAATTCAGCACTGGGTTCTCCATCTTGCTTTTAACCCCTAACTTGATCTTTCAGTTAGAGTACGACCAAAATTCCAAATGCTAATTGGAAATGGTTAAGCATGCGCGACCATCGGATTTGAAAATTCTAATTTCAGCTTCACATCAACTCAGCTTGCCTCTGAAGCACTCGTGCCCAAATCGAAGAAAAGCCCTTTTATCACAACCAATACAATTCCATCGTACCCAGTTATCACAGACTTGTGAGCAACAAATTTTTTGAGCCCTTCATAGCATAGAAAATTGATGTTGTCACATATAGCCGCATCTTGAAAGATGTATTAAATACGTAACGTATAATTTAGTACAATATCCTTAGAAATAACACGCCCTTTATTGCTTCTTGACAAGATTTTGTAACTATGATAGAATCTGAATTTGCCCTATTATCTTCAGTCCGAAATGAGTTTTCTCTGTGGTATGTCACCACATATTAAGGAGAGTTATATGAGGAAATTTGAAACTCCGTTTTGCATTGTCCTTCTCTGGATTTTTTTGATGTTGAATTACTGCGCTTTTATAGCGGAAGGAGTAGACGGGGAATCTTCGCTTAGTCTCTCGGATGCAGCGGTGAAGATCCGTGAGCAAGTAGATATCCGAAATATGCGAAAAGATATTGCACGACTCTCTAGCCTTTCTACACGCGTTACGGGTTATCCTGAGGCTGCCAATGCCAGTAAGTACATTTTCGACCGATTTACTGAGATTGGGCTTCAGAATGTCGAAGGTCGCGATTTTGAAATTACCGTTCCAATCGACCATGGTGACGGTCGTCTGGAAATGCTTAACAGTAGCGGGGAACCCACTCTAGATTTTCAAATTTCCCCAATTTGGCCTAATCTCATTCGAACTTCCCTCCTCCCTCCCAATGGTTTAAGAGCACCTATCTTCTACGTAGGCTCCTCCGACCTCCAAGACTTCAACAATAAAGACATCGGAGGATTCTGGTATGAAGTTAAAGAGGGAGACACTCTAGAAAGTGTTGCCGACCGCTTCCATGTTGGCGTCGGTGCTATAACGGATGATATTCTGAACAGTTCCCTACAAAAGACAGATGACGGTGTCGATAACAACGAAGACCTACAAATCGATGAATACGGCGAAATCCCTCTACTTTCCGATATTTCAATATGGGCAAAAGATAAAATTGATAATAATGGCAACGGGATCATAGACGAAATTCCTGGCGATAATACCGATGGTAAAGATAACGATAAGGACGGTCAGATAGACGAGCATGGGGAATTCATCGCCGCTTCTGAATCCAGTATCTTTATTCCTGAAGGAAGTGTCGTCTTAGTCGACTTTAATTCCAGTACACGTTGGATCAATGCCGCCATGCTTGGTGCCAAAGCAGTAGTCTTCATAGAACCAGAAACAACAAACCGTGGTGAAGCAGAAAACAAATTTCTGACTGTTCCTGCCAATGTACCTCGTTTTTGGATTAACAAAACCAATGCCGAAAAAATAAAGGCAATGATCGTTACAGCAGAAAGTAAAAATGAGAAAGTTTCCGTTCGCTTGAAATCAACCATGACCTGGGAAAGGCGAACAGGTCAAAATATTCGCGGATATCTTGAAGGAGGCGATCTCCAACTTAAAGATGAAATGGTAGTCATCAACGCCTACTATGATTCCATGTCGGTTGTACCTGCTATTGCACCGGGGGCAGATCCAACTAGTGGTATTGCCAGTATGCTTGAACTAGCTCGAATTTTCTCTAAAAAGCAATTTCGGCCAGGAAGGTCAGTCTTGTTTGTGGCAACTGATGCGCATTTCCAAGGTCTGGCTGGTATGAGGGCATTCATGGAGGGAATTGGGAAAGATGTTGTTGGCCGTGACGTTGACTCTCCAGGAACACCGACCATGTACGGCCTACGCCGAGGGCTTAGCAACGATAAACTTGAATTCGAAGAGCTCGGCAGGAAAATTCTCATTTCAATTGATCGGAACGTTCTCGTTGATCTACCACCCGATTTTTACCATGATGTCCACCAAGTAACTGACGATTTGGAATCACTTGATACTACACTGGCTGATTTGTCTGTTTCTGTCTCTAATGTTAATTCGTTACGCGATAAACAGCGTGATTTTCAAATCAGGCAAAAGAAAAAAGTCCAGTCGAGAAAGAAGCGTGAGAAACAGGATTTTACTGCAGAGGAAAAATCCCTGCTTGATGCAAACCTATCAAAAATCAAAAAAGACTCGCAACAAACTACCCAGTTTCTTAGAGATATTGTCCAACGTATTGACAGATTGCGAGAGCGTGCCTTGACAGAGTCCCGTGCCGCCCAACGTGAGCTACTAGAATCAATTGCTTTACCAATGGCGCGCATTGATGTTTGGGCTATCAAGGAACTGGAAGCCGACCTGAAGTCAGAGAATCCTGAAAAATTCAGCCAAGTCCCGGGAGACGCATACATTGATCTGCAAGGAGAAGATGGAGATTACTCACTGAAGATTCCTCCTGAACTACAAGGCCAGCCGCTAGAGAAGGATATACAGAAACTGTCGAATAGTCTAAGAAACTGGGAATTGAAAGACGAACGAAAATTACTGTTACGGTACGCACCCGAGAAACTGCTTGATCGACACCTCAATTATTCTGATCTGAAAAAGTTAATTGAGGCTCGTCGGATTATATCTTCTGCAGAGGCTCCCTTATCCAGCTACATCAGTCAAGAAAAACAGATTCTGGGAGCCATCAAGGATAAAATCACTGGCTCCGATAGCCACAAAGATTTTTTTGTCGAATCCATCAGTAAACTTAATGAAAATCCCTTACTTTTCCCTGAAAAAGCAAAACTTGCGCTATATATCAGTGATACAGCCCTACTTAATTTGAGCTCCTATCAACAAAAAGAACTTGGTGACAGACTCAGCCGCTCCAAAAAAGGCAACCTAGATCGCTTTGAGGAGCTTGATAAGGAGATCAAGCAAAAACAGGCGCTCCTCAGTTCCGCGAAAGCTGACCGAACAATAGGAATATTGATTGAAACTCTGAAAAAAGACAAGCAAAACATTCTTGAAAACGGCTTACGAAATGCCCGGATTGAAGCACAGAGAATCAATCAATTGCTGAATTTACATACCAATCTCAACCGAGGATATCTGGATGAAGAAATCCTAGTATTGAAACACTATTTGCAAGACCATGAAAAGATTAAGCAAGCAATTAGAATTCGCACAAAAATTGCCGCTCACCTTACCGAACAGAACCTACTTGCTGTTGTTAAAGAACGAGCTGAATCTGATATTGTTGGCCTTCAAAACCTGCTAGGCCGCCTTGACCAACTCAACTCCGGTCTGAAGGAAGAAACCAAATCATTGCTTCGGGATAACATGTTGACACTGCGAAATGCACGTTTCCGGAATATCCAAAGCCGCGTTGAAAAAATAGCGCGTATCAGCAAATCAGAATACCAACGTAAGATTGCAGCTCTGGAACAGGCAATCGCTTTGCAAGATCTGTTCAATCGTTATTATGCATCTCTCTTCATTTCGGTTGACCTATCAACACAAAATGACACATTCGGCGTTTTCAACAAAGGATGGTTCTACGATCAGCAACCCGAACACGTGCTACGCCGCGAGTTCGCATCCATCGGCAACAAATTGTCGGAATATGCCGATGGCGCAGACTTCGGGGAGCGAATTGAACAATTATGGAAATTCACTAACGACCAAATACAACAAAGTGTGATGACCAGCCAGTGGGGGATTTCCGCTGGAATAGCTCCTAAAGAAGCTATTGAGGGTAAAACACTTGAGACACTGATTGGAGAACATTTCAGTACCTTGCAAGGGCTTGGTGGAGTTTCTAGGTTGATGAAAATGCAATTCCAGCAAATGAGAGATCGGGGTGAGCCTTCCGAAGATATGTTGAAAGACATAGACTATATTCGGAAAGAGGTTGAGCGATTTATCCGAAATGATATCCGGTCATCTCGAAAGGCGCGAAAAGGAAAGATCCGCCAACTCAATAAACTTAATGCCCAACTCACGCTTAGAAACGAAGACCCATCGGAATTCACTCAAGATGAAATTGACGATATAAAAGAACTAATCAATGTCGTTGGCTTGGGAGGTAGCAGCAATTTCATCAATGGCATTTCCGCCAGTGGGGGAAAAACTTGGAAAACTTACATTCCAGGCAAAATCGCCTTTGATAGTGAAGTTGCAACCTTAGCCGGCAAAACTGGTATTGCGTTTGCCACAATCGACGACGCCCGCATGATGACAGATACACCGTTTGACGCAATCAACCGAATGAATATTAATAAAAACGGTAATCTGCATAAACAGGTCAAAACCATGGCATCAATACTGATACAAGCTCTGCGTGATCCTTTGATGCCCACGTCGGCAAAAGTCGGAAATTTTTATTGTAATCTATACGGTGATGTTGTTGAATACGATGCACGGGAGAGTGCACTACCAAGTAAAGCTGTTCCTGAACCAATCATCACACTCCGCCGTAAGCACAAAACAATGGCAGGTGTCCGCGGAGATTTAATTATACGAGGTGATAACAAAGGACAATTCGAAGTTGTCGGTTTGGCTATGGAAGGGAGAGCCACCAATCGTATGGGTGGAGCTCAAGAAATTGAGCCCTATGTTCTAGACCGGAATTCGGGTGATATCGTTTATGCCCCCGACCTTGGCAACTATGGAGCTAAAGTCTACAACAATAAAGTACCTATAGACCGGCGGCAAAGGGGCTGTCGAGTTGTCGTCTTTCCCTGTGTTTCAACAACCATATATGATTTGGTAGACCAACGATCTTTGCGAACACTTCGTGAGCTGCAAATCTATGATGCCGGAACTGACAGTTTCCCTGAAAAATATGGTCTGTCCAAACCCATACAGCAACAAGGAGTATCAGCAACAGAGCCAATTGCGTTGGTCTACTCAGAACCAGATAAACGGATTAAGATCGGAATGTCATATGGACAAATTGGCAAGCGACTCCTGTTAATTAAAGCGGGACGAAGCGGGACGAAAAACCCAACGCTTTATACAGGTGAAGGTTTCGTTGTTGGTGAAAATGGTTCAATCCGTGTCACACCTTACGTAGTTATACGTGATATGTGGTGGCTGGATGAAAATCGAAACAGACTTTACAAGAAATTTGGGATTAGTAGTGACCGACTTGACCAGTTACACCAATTTGCGAACGAGCGTCTCGACCAAGCGCGGGACACGTTGTTGAAACGAGATTATTCGCAAGCGCTGAAACTCGCACGAGCTGCTTGGGGGTTTGAGTCACGTGCCTATCCGGATGTGAAGAAAACAGGAAATGACGTAGTTAGCGGGGTCATGTTCTATCTGGCGTTGTTAATACCATTTGCTTATTTCATGGAACGACTACTCTTTGGTTTTGCCAGTATTTGGAAGCAGATTACCGGTACCTTTTCCATTTTTCTTGTTGTATTTTTCTTTCTTGCTCAAGTCCATCCCGCTTTCCAGATTACTGCCACGCCTATTATTATTCTGGTTGCCTTTATTGTGCTAACTTTATCGGTACTGGTGGTGGCAATCATCATCAGGAAATTTGAAGAGCAATTGGAATTAATGAAACAGCAAGCCTCAAAAGTGTATAAAGCCGATGTGGGACGGCTGGCAGCCTCTGCCGCTGCTTTCAGTCTGGGAATCTCCAATATGCGAAAGCGCGGAATGAGAACAGCTTTGACCTGCGTGACATTGGTTATCCTGACGTTTACCGTTATTTCATTCACATCGGTACGGACATTCATGCGACCTAACTCGACAACATTAGCCGCTGTTACACCAAAATACACTGGGATGCTAATACGAGATCAATACTGGAGAGCCATGGAAGAGCCAGTGGTAACGACAATTACCAATGATCTACGCAAGAAGAAAGTTAGCCAAGAAGAATTGGAACGCTTATTCAGAAGAAAAGGGAAACCGATAAATAGTGGGCTAAGCGATGTCACTATCTACAACGTCGTGGCACCGCGGGCATGGTACCAAACATCCGGTACTGGAGACCAATCGTTTGTCCAATTGACTAGAACAGCAAACAAGTCAGATCCTCGACCAAAGACGACCTCAACTGGTAAACCCAAAACTTTTGCTGCCAACATGCTGGTTGGTATGAGTAAAAATGAACCTGATGTAACTGGTATTCACAGTCACCTGAAGTATGGAGCTTGGTTTAAGCCAGAAAATGAATCTGAATGGCCCACAAAGTGGCCGTATGCCTGCGTCCTTCCCCAAGGAATGGCGGATTTGTTGGGGATCGAGGAAGCCGATATGGGGAAAGCAACCGTTTCAGTTTATGGTGAGGACTTTACCGTTACCGGTGTTTTGGGTGTTGGGTTCAAAGATTTGAAAGATAATGACGGTGAAGAGTTAACACCTGTTGATTACCAGCTAATGAACCAGCAAAGTTCCCGTGGTGGACAGGGTGAAGAAACCCTTGAAGGCGAATTACAGAAATACCTGCACCTTACACCCGATAGTATTGCCATCTTGCCATACGAGGTTGTTATGAACCAAGGGGGTAACCTCAAATCAGTAGCCGTTAGTATGGAAGTACACGATCAAGACACAAGAAAGGACAACAAGGTCTTGCTGAATGCGGAAGATAAGTTGGACTTGATTATGGCCCCGTTAATGACCCGTATTTCGCTTGACTTCTTCGTTGGAAGAGGCAAGGACGCCTATTTGTATAGTGCCATTGGGATGACCTCATTTTCGGGTATGGGTAATTTATTCATTCCTATTCTAATTGCTTCGTTAATCGTGTTGAATACAATGCTGGGTGCAGTTTACGAACGCGTTCGAGAAATCGGGATTTACAGCTCTGTCGGACTAGCACCGATACACATCGCGTTTTTGTTTCTGGCAGAGGCTTGTGTTTATGCGATTGTGGGAGCGGTATTCGGTTACTTATTCGGACAAGCTGTGGCAACGATACTAGTTAAATTTAACCTGTTGGCTGGTTTGACACTGAACTATTCATCCATGTCAACAGTAATGGCAACGATTATTGTCATGCTTGTCGTTATCGGGTCAACATTATATCCAGCCATTAAAGCAGGTCGGATGGCTGTCCCTGACATTGAACGGAAATGGAAACTTCCAGAACCGGATGGTGATTTCTGGCAATTCAGCTTACCGTTTACCGTTTTATCCGAAGAATCTTTGGGCTTGAACATCTTTATGCGGGATTATTTTGAAGCACATTCTGATGAATCTGCTAGTGATTTCTATACCGATCAAATCACATTTAACCGTACAACTGAAGGTGAGGAAGACACTTTCAGTATCGGCATGATGGTTTGGTTAGCGCCGTATGATTTGGGAGTTAGCCAAAAAGTTGAGCTCGTGACGGTACCTATTGGCGGAGAAGAAGAAGATTTGTATCGTATTGGTTTGAACGTTACACGTGAAAGTGGCGAGATTGCATCTTGGAAGCGTGTTAATCGTCGCTTCCTCAATTTAGTTCGGAAGCAGTTATTGATCTGGCGGACTTTTAGCCACGAAGTTCGTGGTGAATTCCACGATCGCGGCAGACAGGAAAGTTCGTCTGAACAAGAAGTTCCTGTGGCAGACCTTACTCACCAACCAGCAGATTAATTGATTTATGTAAGGAGGTAAAGATTGGAAAAACTGGCGAGCATGATCATTATCGGTGGAACGCTATTCTGGCTGATTTCCATTCTATTCTTAGGAGGAGGGTGGAGACCACAGATGTTGGCTGCAGGTATTCTATGCATTGGGATTTTCGTGATGTATGCTTCTGAGGGATTTGTTGGACAGGAAACAGATGATGATGATGAAGTACCGGAATAATAGGCAATACTCATGGATTAGTTTAGAGATCAACGGAGGATAAATTTGGCGAAAAAAGAAAGAGTTACTGAAGCCCAAGAATGGCAAACGTGGGCCAAACGTTATGATATCGATGGGGGGATTCGAACCTTCGAGTCAGGGTTAACTCTAAAGGTCTTCCTAGGAGCCCTGTTTATCGGTCTTCTGATGATGCCGGGTGCAATATACCTAACGTTAGTCTCAGGCCAGTCTGGTGCGGGGGCGGCCCCCTGGGTAGCAGTTATTCTTTACACGGAACTGGCGCGTAGGTCTTTTACCAGTGCAAAACGGCAAGAACTTTATATGTTGTTAGGTTTGACCGGAGCGGCAGTTGGAGCAGGCACTCAATACCGTGGTTTCATATGGTACTCTTATTTCATCAGGACACCGCAAGCAGCGTCATATGAAATTGCCGATAAGATCCCCTGGTGGGTAGCACCGCCACCGGATTCCGTCGCTATCGCAGAGAGATCTCTCTTGCATATGGATTGGTACTGGCCGATCGTGATGTTTATTACCTTTAAATTATTGGGAGTAATGCGAGGATTGGGGGCGGGATATGTTCTGTTTCGCGTAACAGCCGATTTTGAACGATTACCTTTCCCAATGGCACCAATCCAAGCACAGGGTGCAACTGCTCTAGCGGAATCTACCACTAAAAGCGAAACTTGGCGGTGGAGAATCTTTTCCATAGGTTCAATGGCAGGTTTAATCTGGGGATTCATTTACATCGGCGTTCCTTCATTGACTGGTGTGATGATGTCGGAACCTATTATGATCCTGAAGATTCCTTGGATCGATTTCACTCCCGCTATCGAAGGTTTCGCCCCAACAGGTGTCTTTGCTCTTTCAACCGATTTCAGCCAGGTTCTTACCGGATTTGTTCTACCGTTTCCGGTTGTCTTTTCCGAATTTATCACCGCGTGTTTAACGCAGTTTTTTCTAAATCCGCAAATTCTATACCGAAATGAGATCTTACATCAATGGAGACCTGGATTGGACGTTCGCGGGACAGGACTCTATAATGGTCTTGATTTTTGGATGAGTTTCATGATAGGTAAAGCCTTCAGTTTGGCTCTCATCGGTTTTGCAGCTTCTATTCCGATAATGATACAACTGAGAAAAAAGAAGAAAGCAAGCGGAGGACAAAGAGTTCTTGCTCCCCCAGCTGGACGGGGTGATTTCCCAATCTGGTTCATGGGATCCATGTGGTTGTTTGGTATGGGTGCCTACGTCTGGATAATCCATAAATTGATGGTGCCTAACTTCCCACTTGCCTTTTTACTCGGGTTTGCTTTTCTCTACACACCATTGAATTCTTATGTCAGCGCTCGAACTTTTGGTGTAGTGGGTGCAGATCTGTTCAATATACCCTATCTGCATGAAATGACTCTCATTTTGAGTCGTTATGAAGAGATTGACATTTGGTTTTCACCTTGGCCAGATGAAGATTATGGGGGAGGTACTCAAGGGTGGCGAGTGCTCGAACTAACAGGAACAACATTCACCAGTAAAATAGCGGCTGACTTACTTATTATGCCAATCCTTATTATCTCGGGAATTCTTGTCTGGCATTTCATCTGGAAAATTGCTCCTATTCCTTCGGCACAATACCCGGATGCTCAAATTAAATGGCCGTTTAATGCAACAAATGAAGCTCTTAGGATAACGTCCTTACGCGATGGAAACAGCCAGATGCTTCAGGCCTTACGGGGGGATTATGTGGCAGCTGGATTCTCATCAATGCTGGCCATTCGAGGTATAATATGGATGTCAAAAGTTTACCAAGGCAGTATGGTGTTTTTCGGAGTTATTAGTGGGATTGGGGGAGATCCAGGAATGATGCTACCCAAGTTGACTGGCGCCCTAATTGGTCGCATGTACATGATTAAGCGATTTGGTTTCAAGAGATGGTTCCAGTTCAATCCAGTATTAGCGGCAGGCTTTGGCTGTGGTGTCGGGTTAATTGGAATGGTTAGTGTTGCTATTGCACTAATTTCGAAAGCAGTGATTGTCAAGCCGTTTTAAAACGGCCATGAAGTGGATAAAATTTGGTTGGGCGGGAATTGTGACTGAACTCCCCGAAGAATGGGAGATTAGTGGCTTGTCTGGCGATCAGAAAGAAGGGTATTTGAGGCTGGAAGACGAGTTTATGCCTCGTCTGGAGCTGAAGTGGTCTGTAGCCAAATCGAAACGTCGTAACCCCGATTTACACGCAGTCCTTGATGATTACTTCAAAATCATTCGAAAGACCTATAAGAAAACGAAGAAAGATCTGCAAATTAAGCGTAACGTCAATCTGATTAAGGATGATGCTTTTCTCGATGGTTACGATTTGGTCTTCTTTACATGGAAAGGGGAGATACAAGCCAATGGTCTTATCTTCTTTTGCCCAACAACGCGGCGCATTACGCTGATACAAGTAATGGGTAGACCGAAGCAGAATGTTCGGGCTATTACTGAACAAATCTTTACTTCCGTCGAAATTGAACCAAACGATCAAAAATTTTTGTGGACTGCCTACAATCTGCATGTTGAGGTGCCCAAGAATTATCGGCTGGAGAAACATCAGTTGCTTTCAGGTTATTTGCTTTTCTCCTTTATTAATCCAGGTTCGCTCACTGATCGAAAACGTCGCCTGAGCATCGAGCGCTATGGTCTTGCAGATGTATTGTTAAAAGACCAAACGCTTGAAGATTGGTTTCGAACCAAGTACAAAAAGGCCATCCGCGGATTTGGTTTCCAAATCGAGTCGATAGCTCAAAACGAAGCTGAACACTTGATTCTCAACGGTGAGGAAACACGTGTTACAGATAATATTCCTATTCACAGTATCCAATTAGCGAACCAGATCAAGAAACGAAAGTGCTTTGTCGCCCATGTTCGACATTGTTATAAATCGAACCGAATTTATGTGGTACAGGTTGTATCAAAAACTGACGCTATCGAAACTGCAGACAGTGTTGCTGAAAGTATCACTTTGTACAATTGAGATCTTTGATCCATGCTGAACAGGATTCTTTATAAACTTAAACTAAAGAAACGACCTCCTACTCCCGACAAAGAAACACTAGTTGGTATGCACCCGCTTAGAAACCAGCTAGTTGAATGGGAAGTAGATGATCGTGGTGAAGTCGCTTTGAAAATACCACAGACTCACAAAAAGTGGTTGCGAGTCATGGCCAAAATCTTTAAACTCCCACCCATACGAGTCGTTGTCTTAGACGAAGTGGGGTCTCATGTGTGGCAATTGTGCGATGGATATCACAACATCAAACAAATAGTTAAAAGTCTACGTGACAGATACAAGATGACCCGAAAAGAGGCTGAAACCTCTCTTTTCAGTTACATGCAGACGCTCGGCAAGCGTGGAATCATTGGTTTTGCCGTACCACAAAAGAAGAAAACAGTTAAACAGCCAACAGATCAGGAAAGAGGAGGAAAGACCAATGCAACAGGACCAGTCAACAACACCAGTCCAAACGGAGCCACCAGCCAAGTTTAAAGACCAACTGCCGATAGAAAATACGGTTCGGGTCCGTAACCTTATAAAAAAATACGAGATGGGGACTAGTGAAGTTCAAGCATTAAGAGGTGTAAATTTCGAAATTCAGCGTGGTGAGTACATTTCAATCATGGGTCCGTCTGGATCTGGAAAGTCAACTCTATTTAATATGATTGGGGGCCTTGATAAACCAACTGAAGGACGTGTCTACATCGATGAGGTCGATATCGCTCAACTCGATGCTTATGAGCTTGCCTGGCTGCGGTGCAGAAAAATCGGTTACATCTTCCAGTCGTTCAATCTGATACCAGTTATGACAGCATTAGAGAATGTGTCTCTGCCAATGATCTTTGCCGGAATGACGGCAGATGACAGCCGCGATAGAGCGGTGGAGAAACTTTCTCTAGTTGAACTCGGTGACCGAGTTCAACATAAACCTTTAGAACTTTCCGGAGGCCAACAACAACGTGTAGCTATAGCCCGGTCTTTAGCAAACGATCCCGCTATTGTGTTAGCTGATGAACCAACAGGAAACTTAGATACTAAGACCGGCCTCGTCATCATCGATCTACTAAAAAAGCTCAACTCTGAACAAGGGATAACGATCATCACTGCAACACACGATACGAAGATGCTTGATGTATCTGATCGCATCTTTCATATGGCAGATGGAAAAGTTGATAGGACTGAAGCCAGAGACGAAATTGACCTGCAAGTAGGGAAATTGGACGGGGAGGAAGTTGGTTAACAACTAATACGTTTCTTTCAACAGGCGTTTCTTGTCTCGCGATCGTTCTATTCGAATCCATTCCCTAGCATCACGCGGAAGTTTCTCTATTTGATCAAGTGCCATGTCTTCAGGGAGGGCTACTAAGTTGGATTTTATCCGGTACAGCCACGGATAAACCCCATATTCCATGCCCTTCAATCCACAAAGGTACATCAAACAGTTCGGCTTCTCTAACAGTGGCGCGAGTTGCCCTTGATTCTCCTCTAACGCATCCTGAACGTAAAATCTTTCTCCCTTTGCGTTTCGTTTTTCTCGACTTATCGCCGTGTGGTAATGAAAGTTAGGATGCCTTTCGGAAAAATAGGTAAAAGCATCATCGTACATAATATCAGTGGAGTACGGAACACCGAAAATGAGCCATACTTCCCCTTCAAAACCCTGATTGAATAGTTCGATGATCATTCCACGGTAGGGAGCAATTCCGGTCCCGGTTGCTACCAACACATAGTGGTAATTAAGCGGATCTTCAGGCAAAAGGAAAGATCTACCAACAGGTCCTGTGACATTAATTGAGTCACCAGGCTGAGCATCACATATAAAGTTTGATGTAGAGCCCATAACCAATTCACCTGTTTCTGCGTCTTCACCAAGTTCGCGCTTAACGCAAAGGGAGACAGTGTTTCCATGCCAGTCATCTCCCCAACATGCTGAAGCAATTGAGTATAAACGAACTTGATTTGTTAGCGACTGGTGAACATGATTAAATTTGTGATTATTAAATCGGCCGTCAGGAAAAACCCCCAGACTTTGACCAACACGATATTTACCTGCCATTTCACTACCTTTAATGTCCAGAATGACATGCCAGCAATGATTTGGGCTGGATGCATGCGAAATCCGATATTTGTCGACAACCTGCGCTACAAATGTTTTCTTTTTGTTATACAGGTTAACTGCAACTTCCGGTGCGGGATCAAGCTGAAGGCTATCAGGCTGGCTTAAGAATCTGTACACAATTTACCTTTATCGTTTTTGGACGCCAGATTCAAAAAACCTGACGGGAATAGGCAGAACCCCTTTTGGATTCAAGGTAGATGCACCTTTGTAACACAATAGTAGTCCCGTTGTAGCAGTTTCAAATTATAGCATTGCACTTATAGCCTGTCAAAAGGAATTTACGCTAATATGAAGAAAGCAATTTTTACCTTTCCAACACAGATTGTCTTCGGAAACGGTGTCATTCAAACTATCCCGCAAGAACTATCCAAATTTCAGATTAGAAAAGCCTTGATCGTTACTGACACGGGGCTTCTTCAAACTGGACTGATTGACATCATTACCCACCAGCTTGAAATTGCAGGAGTCCTGTACGCCATATACGATGGCGTACAAGGGAATCCTGTTGAACAGGATGTTTATGATGGAGTTAATGTATACAAGGATAATATATGTGATTTTGTAATTGGTATCGGTGGAGGCAGCCCTCTGGATATCGCCAAGCTGATTTGCCTAAAATCAACGCACGAATTACCTTTGGAGGAGTATGAAGATTCCATAGGCGGGCACGAGAAAATCTCTTCTAATTTACCTGACTTCATCGCCATACCAACCGCTGCCGGAACAGGAAGCGAAGTTGGGCGCAGTGCTGTTGTAACCCTGAAATCAAGTGGGAGGAAGACCGTTATATTTAGCCCTCACCTACTGGCGAAAGTAGTTATTGCCGACCCTGAGCTTACTGTAAGATTACCTCGTGAGTTGACGGCCGCAACTGGTATGGATGCTCTGACTCATAATCTTGAAGCATACCTAGCAAAAAACTTCCATCCGATTTGCGATGGTATCGCGTTAGAAGGAATTAAACTTGTGTCCAATAACCTACGCCGAGTCGTCGAAGATGGAACAGATTTAGAAGCCCGCGGAAACATGTTAGTAGCAGCCATGATGGGTGCTATTGCTTTCCAGAAAGGACTCGGCGTTACCCATTCACTTGCTCATCCACTATCAACAGTTTCGGGACTTCATCATGGACTAGCCAATGCAATTATGTTACCCCACGCTATGGTTTTTAATAGTCAAGTTTCTGTTGACCGACTTGTAGACGTCGCATCAGCACTGGGGGTGGAGACAGAAGGTCTACCTCCGGAAGAAGGCGCACAGGCAGCAATTAATCAGGTATCACTACTATGTCAAGATATCGGTATTCCAACTAATTTGAGTCAAGTAGGCGTGCAAGCAGAAAAAATCCCGATTTTAGCAGAACAAGCAATGCAAGACATTTGTCACCAACTAAATCCGCGCGTTTGCACTTTACAAGATATGATCGATATCTATTCGGTAGCGATTTAATTTTGATAAACCTACATAATAAGCTTTCTTTTCGTTTTTCCAATTAATGCTGGACAGCCGATATATTATGCATCCTATAGCTATCTGCTCTCTGGACATACCACGAATTCTGCCAGCAACCAACACAAGCACCAATAAATATACCAAGTCAACATGAATTGCGTCTCAATTTCAGACTCTTTGCTATTCGTAAAGCTTCCTTGATAGAGACTTTAACAATATACAGCCGACATTGCACACGTTAAGGCAAGTTACATTAAGAAGGGATTCGCTTGCAAATTCGGGTAACAAACATACCATCACAAAAGATTCTCACACATTTTAGTGCATCTTCTGAAAACGATATTTGATCAATATCCAGACAGCTGTCAATCCATCTCGCCAAAAGCGAAGTTTTTTACCTTCGTTCTTCTTGCGTGGGAAATAGGAGATTGGAACTTCATGAATGCGATGTTGCATCCGAAGAACTTTTGCCGTTATCTCGGCACAAAACTCAAATCCCTCGCATTCCAGATCAACACTCTTGATTAAACTAGTCGCAAAGGCTTTGTAACCGGTAGACTCGTCCGTAATCCGCGTATTATAGAGTAGATTAACGAGGCGGGCTAACAAATAGTTCGCGATGTAACCAACCAAAGGGGAATTGTTCCGACCATTGACAAAACGGGACCCATAAACGACATGGCTTGATTTATTCAGTAAAGGTCTCAGGATGGCAGGCAAGTCCAAAGGATCAACTTCCATGTCAGCATCTTGGATGACTACATATTCACCAGTAACCTGTGAAAGAGCAAGGCGGATGGCGTAGCCTTTTCCACGATTTCGTTGCTGATGGATAACTTTAATTTCTGGATCTCCACGAAAATGCTCGAGAATCTCGAAGGTGCGATCGGTAGATCCATCATTAACAATGATGATCTCTTTTTCAATTTGAACTGAGTTTCTAACAGCCTGAACAACATTACGAATCGTCCGATCTTCATTGAAAACGGGAATGATAACAGACAGCTTTATCATGGAATCCATCCCCACCGATATTACCGATATCTGTCAAGATTTAGGAATTACATAACAAGTGAGAATTATGGGCTTAGTAGACTCAAATCGAGGGTCTAGCAATTCTTAGATGCCTATGCTAAACCACCCGTTTGATTTGGTTGATGTAAGCTCATCTCAGTTATAGCAAAAAACCTCACTCCCAAAACCTTTCTGGTTTCGGGAACCAAGCGAACACAACAAGCAATCCTAGGTAGCCATGAGTAAAGGATTAAATTCTGGTGGATTCATAACAATAAACACAACGCATTATCCCTCAACTACATAATTCAAAACATATCAAATTAGTGCAAGTATCTCGGCACCAGTTCAATGGATACCCATCTGTTTTAAATTGCTAAGACTGATTGCAAGACTGTCAAACGGATCACGTTGACAGGTATCCTGCTCGACAATATACCAATCAGTCCCAGCTTGTTGGCAGGCAGAAATAATCGCAGACCAGTTGAGGTTCCCCTCACCAACCTCGGCCATAATTTGCGTGTTTCCTTTCATCGTCATATCTTTGAAATGGACAATGGAAGCGCGATCTTTCAAGCTCCGAATCCATTCTGCGGGATCCCCTCCCCCGTGAACAATCCAGTAAGTGTCTATTTCACTATGAAAATATTCAGGATCGCTATCTTCATACAAAATTTGCAATGCTGTGCGGTCACCAAACTTCTCCAACTCAAAGCTATGATTATGATAGGAAAATACTAAGCCTCCCGTCGCCAAACGCTTCGCCACTGTGGAAGCTTCGCGAGCAAACTCGATATATCCTTCTAGCCCAGTACGATATTCACTGGGTAATCCTCCAATAGCCGCATGTTTACACCCCCAAAGTTGATGTTCATCAATAACAGCCTGCGGTTCATCACGCATACGGTGGTAACTCGAATGCGTAGCACATATTTCCAAACCTTCGCCATCAACAATTTTTTTTAATTCCTCGGGCTCAATTGACCCAAGTGCTGAGCATTGTACAGCATCGTAACCAATTTCTTTTACCCTTTTCATTGTCTTTGCAATATCACCCTGTGTCTTGGTAAAATCGCGTAACGTATAAAGTTGTGCTGCGATTTGGGACTCAGCCATGATATTTTGTCTCACTTTTCACAAATTTTCACTCCTTCATTGATGATAGCTTCTTCATCATAACCACAGATGTTGTACAACATCTTCATATCACCATGTTGTACAAATCTATTCGGAATTCCAAGGCGTTTGACCTTCGCCAGAATCCCATGCGTTGACAGCACCTCAAGGACAGCTGAGCCAAATCCACCATCCAGAGTGTGATCTTCAACTGTGATAACGCGACCAATCTGATCTGCATACGCACAAATTAGCTCTTCGTCCAGTGGCTTTATAAATCTAGCATTGATTACCGTAACCGAGATCCCTGAATCAGACAGGACAGAGGCGGCTTCAAATGCAGGATGAACGCGGTTGCCAACAGCTACAATCAACAAATCGTTACCTTCCACAAGTACTTCCGCTTTGCCTATTGGAAGTGGTTTAAACGTCTCATCTAATGGTACTCCAACCCCTGCTCCCCGCGGGTAACGAAACGCAATCGGCCCTTTTTCATAGTCGACCGCAGTCTTAACCATATGTTGGAGTTCGTTTTCATCCTTAGGAGCCATAACAACCATATTCGGGATAGATCGGAGATAAGCAAAATCAAAAACTCCATGATGTGTTGGACCATCAGCCCCAACAAGCCCCGCTCTATCCAATGAGAAAATAACAGGTAGGTTCTGAATGCAAACGTCATGTAATACCTGATCATAAGCACGCTGCAGGAAAGTCGAATAGATTGCAACCACAGGTTTTATTCCTTCAGTAGCAAGCCCAGCTCCATAAGTCACTGCACATTGTTCTGCTAAACCAACATCAAAAAAACGATCAGGAAATTTTTCCCTGAATTTATCCAATCCAGTTCCTCCCGGCATAGCTGCCGTAATAGCAACTATGCTTGTATCTTTCTCAGCAAGGTTAGTTAGTGTACGGCTAAAAACATCGGTGTATTTCAGTATTGACGGCTGAGCGATAACAGATTGTCCGGTTTTGGGATCAAATTTTGCCGAAACCGAATAGTACCCTTCCGGGTCCTTTTCCGCATAGGAAAAACCTTTGCCCTTCGTCGTCAAAACATGAACAAGTATTGGAGTATCAAACCCTTTGACATTTTCAAAAACATCTATTAACTGATCTAGATCGTGACCATTTAACGGCCCAAAATAACGAAACCCAAACTCCTCAAACAACATTCCCGGTTTGAGTGCAGATTCTATCCGTTGGATTGCCAGCTTTGCATCCGAAGGAAGGAGATGGAGAAATTCTTTTACTGTTGATCTCAATGTATTGTAGGTAGGATTAGTAATAATTCGATTGAAATACTTGCAGAATGCACCAACAGTTTTGGAAATGGACATCTGGTTATCATTAAGAACAATAACCATGTCCTTTCGAAAATCACCTGCGGCATTCATAGCCTCAAATGCCATGCCACCAGTTAGACCACCATCTCCAATAACAGCAAGGACCTTGAAGTCTTCATGCTTCAAATCACGTGCACTTGCAATGCCTAGTGCTGCAGCAATCGACGTACTCGAGTGTCCCGCGCCAAAAACATCATACTGACTCTCTTCACGTGTCAGGAACCCACTGATTCCATCATATTGACGAACTGTTTTGAGCTGATCCCGACGCCCAGTTAAAATTTTGTGTGGATATGCTTGATGGCCAATATCCCACACTAACTTATCTAACGGTGTATTGAAAACTTTATGTAGAGCGATTGCGAGCTCAATCGTACCAAAGTTTGGCGCAAAGTGTCCTGGTGTCTGAGATAGAACAGAAACCATATGTTGGCGTATTTCATCAGCGAGCACTTTTAGCTGATGATTACGCAAAGAACGAAGATCCGCAGGATCATTGATTTTTTCTAGAAACATTTCTGTTCAACTAAACCTTTTCATCGAAATTAATTAAACCTCAAATCCACATAATCATATAATAATGAGACTCTTCCTCAGAGGGGAATCTGAACTCGTTCTATCGACTTAGCATTCCCGTTTTTATCGTCCAAATCAAGGACAACACCACAAAGAACAACTTCTTCTTGTGCCACTTTGTATCGGACCGGCAGCATGGTAGTAAACCGATAGAGCACCTCTTCTTTATTAGTACCAATCACGGAATCATATGGACCCGTCATCCCAACATCAGTAACGTAAGCAGTTCCCTGATGTAATATACGATCGTCTGCGGTCTGAATATGTGTGTGTGTTCCTATTACAGCGCTAACGCGCCCATCAGCATACCAACCCATGGCTATTTTCTCAGAAGTGGCCTCCGCGTGAAAGTCGAGAATAATATGCTCCGTCTGAACTGATACTTCTTTTAAAATCTCATCAAGACAATGGAAAGGATTACTGAAGTTATCTAAAAAAATTTGACCTGCTATATTGATCACGCATAACTTCATTTCAGACGCCGTGCTGATGACCACCCAACCTCGGCCTGGTGTATCGGGTGGATAATTCGCGGGTCTCAGCAACCCCAATTCATTATCAATGAAGCTAAAAACCTCCCGCTGTGCCCACACATGATTGCCGGTAGTTACAACATTAATACCCAGTTCCCAAAAAGATTTAATAATAGGTTTTGTAATCCCTTTTCCCCCAGCTGCATTTTCACCATTTGCAATAATTGCTTCAAAAGGGCCGTACTTGCTAATAACCAATGGGAGAAGCTCGGAAACCGCTTGGCGCCCAGGTTTACCGAAAACGTCACCAATGAATAATACCTTCAATATTTACCTCAGCTTTCTTTACTTAATCTTACTTATCAAACTTAAGAGGTTTTACATATGCCAATTGACCTACGAAATTCCAATCCAGTATTCAGCAAAGGAAATTTGGTGCGACAGATATAATCAACACTGGTGTTAAGCTAACCTACAATGATGCGACATGGTGCAGAACATGATATAATTATGGGAGTATGTACTGATTGTAAATGATACCATATGGCAAAAATGCCGTCAAAAAATTCAGATCCTGACAATACTTGAAAAATTGTTTAGAAATGTCGAGCGATATAAACAAACCAATATTCGATCATTACTGGCAGTTGTTGGCTAACCCAATATTAGTCAACCCAACAGAAAAAATATCCGTCGAATTGAAAACATTGCACTCGCCACTCAACTGGAAAGACGTGTTTGGAAATGACCGGTTAGTCGAAATCGAAGTAGGTTCAGGTAAAGGACGGTTCTTAAAAGAGTCAGCACAGAAAAACCCTGAAATTAATTACGTTGGAATTGAGCGGGCATCCAAGTATTTCGAGAAGTCATGCGAACGACTAGCCAAACATGATATTACAACAGCCCGACTTGTTTATTGTGACGCATCATATTTTCTGTACAGACATGTAGCCGATCAAAGCGTTAGTGCTTTTCATATTTATTTTCCTGATCCCTGGCCAAAAAAACGACATCGGAAACGACGCATTTTCAATAACTCAATTTGGATCAGCGAATTGGTTCGCACGCTCAATAAAAAGTCAGGTAAAATCTACATTGCGACGGATTACAAGACATATTTTTGGGAGATTCAAGAGCTATTTGATTGTCACCCAAATTTTGAGTATTGCCCCCAAAAATCTACTGAAACCAATTACATCCAGACGAGTTTTGAAATTAAGTACAGAGAACAAGGACATCCAATCTATCGAGCTGTATACACCAAATCATAGGTCGATTACATCATCTGCTGTTTTCAAATCCAGACAACTAACCATATATGACATCACACAACTACTCAAAGGAACAAAGAATTCAAAGAACATACAAAACAGTATTCCAAGTACGGTACTAACACTATTTTCTGGGATTGCAGTACCATTGTACATTCTCAGAGTAGCTTTCTAACCCCATAATTCCTTTCTAACGTATTCCAAACTAATTTTCTGAATATCTCTAATCCAAAGGACATAAGCATCCTCATTGTTATCGGAATAATATTTTTCACGAATGTTGTTGATATAAAATCCAAATTGCCGATACAGTCTTTGCGCAGCGATATTGCTCGCTCTAACTTCCAAAAAAACCTTTCTACCACCTAAAATTTTCATTCGATCTAGCGATTTTGCTAACATATACTTGGCTACTCCAAGTCGACGAAAATCTGGAGCAACTGCTAAGTTCGTAATATGACAATCTCCGCCTACTGCCATGAAATTGATATAGGCAATTGAACTACCTTGATGTTTACACACCAAGAAATGCGTATGCGGATACTTGCCACTAATCCCTTCATGGAAAGTGCGTTTACTCCAAGGTGAACTAAAAGATTTCTGCTCAATCTCAAGAACCGCGGAGAGATCATTTTCAATCATTAGAGTAACATCAATAGTAATTTCTGGAATTTGGATTTTCAAAGCAGTGATTTCAAGAAAGGTCCGCCGGGTTTTTTGTTGTCAATTGAACATAGATCTGATACACTCAACACCCTTAGTAATCAGTATTATACAAGAAATTTCACCAAACATTGTAATTTTCGTAACACCAGATTTTCTTATTATTAACACATGAAAATAGAAAGGGATTTGGATGGAATTTGACTTCATTTTTCAGGGTGGGACGGTTATTGACGGCACAAAACAGTGCAAGCCATTTGTTGCAGATGTCGGTATTAAGGCAGATAAAATCACCGCGGTTGGTGATTTGTCCGGAGCAAAATCAGGAAATACAATCAAGCTGAGGAAACAAATCCTCAGTCCCGGATTTATTGATGTTCATGTCCATTCGGAAATGTCGATTTTAAATGGAAGGGACCAACTCGCAGGAATATCACAAGGAGTAACAACCCAGTTTCTAGCACCAGACGGGTTTGGTTGGGCCTGTCTCGATCCACAGAGATCAAGGGAAATGTGGCATTACACTCAATTCTGTTATGGTGAAACTAATGCTAGTCTCGACTGGAAAACAGCCCAAGATTACATTGACATATTTCCAGGAAACATCCCACTGAACGTATGTTCGCAAGTACCACATTGCGCTATTCGACTAGCAGTGATGGGCTGGGAGGGACGAGTTGCCACAAATCAAGAAATCAAGGCTATGAAGCAATATACCATCGAATGGATGGAAGCAGGTGCGGTTGGTATCTGTCTTGGACTTGATTACCAACCAAGTGCAAACGCTGACTTAAGTGAACTGGTCGAACTTTGCAAAGTCGTTTCAGATTATGGAGGGATTTACGCAGCCCATGTCCGATACGCCATATTGGGGCGGAAAAAGGCTTGGGAAGAAACTCTTGAACTTTCACGAAGATCAGGAATTCCAGTTCACATATCCCACGAAAGAGTAGACGAAGTATCAATAGATATTTTGAATCAAGCTGAACGTGATGGAATCGATCTCACATTTGAATCATACCTTTATCCGGCAGGCATGACCCATTTCACTATGCAATTGCCGATGGAGATTCAAGTCGGCAGTCCTCAAGAAGTGCTAGCCAAGCTTAGTCACCAAAATGTCCGTTCAAAATCAATCTCACACTTACAAAAGAATGGCATGACAGGACATGAGGTAATAGGTTATACCAAGTCAGGACGGTATATTGGCATGACACTAACATCAGCAGCAAATGATGTTGGAAAAACTATTGAAGAATTTGCTTACGACCTGATAATTGAAGAAGATGGGGTAGAGACACTTATATTTCCATGGCCAACACCACACCAAGAAAATGAGGAAATTCTCAACCAAACTGCAGCCCATCCCAAAATGATGATCGCAAGTGATGGAATTTACGAAGTGCCTCATCCGCATCCGCGTGGTTATGGATGTTTTGCTCAAGTACTACGAAAATTTGTCAGAGAAAGAAAAATTATCCCCCTTGAAGAAGCCATATGGAAGATGAGTGGCTTCCCTGCAGAAAGATTTGGCTTGACCGACAGGGGACAAATTGCAGAAGGATTCAGCGCCGATTTGGTTGTACTTGATCCTGAGACGGTAGCTGATCTAGCAACTTGGGGTAATCCAATACAAACAGCTGTTGGCATCGACTACGTTATGGTAAACGGCGAATTGGTAATTTCGGGAGCAGAAGCAACAGGAAAATTGCCCGGACGCTTACTACGGCGTTAGATTGTCAGGATCAATCTGAATATTATCGATCAACCGCGTACTTGCGACCCATACAGCCGCTGCGATTAGAACCTCGCTATTGATGTATCCTTGTGGTTCAAAACTGCTCGCACAGACGATATTGGTATAATCAATTCGCGTGTATTCTGTAGCTTGGATCATCCGCTCCATTTCAGCCAAAATTCGGCTAGAATTTCGTTCTCCGTCAATAATCAGCATTTCAGCATGTTGCAAGGCACGAAAAAGCACAGTAGAAGACTTCCGTTGATCAGGATTCAGATAAGCATTCCGTGAGCTTTTTGCCAATCCATCGAAATCACGTACTATTGGCACTGGTACAATCTCAATGTCGAAATTGAGATCCTGTACCATCCGTTTTATAACTGCCAACTGTTGGGCATCCTTCCGACCGAAATACGCGCGATGTGGATTGATAATGTTAAAGAGCTTAGCAACCACGGAGGCAACTCCACGGAAAAAGTGTGGGCGCGAAACCGCACAGAGATTAGCAGTTAACTGACCAGTAACCTCAATAAAAGTGGAGCTTCCAGAACAGTACATTTCTTCAGTAGAGGGACAAAAAATCAGATCTACTCCTTCATCCACAAGCAAACGTCGATCCTGTTCGAAATTTCGGGGATAAGTACCAAAATCCTCTGAGGGCGAAAATTGGGTTGGGTTAACAAAAATACTGACGACCAAAAAATCATTATCGGACCTTGCTCGCCGAACCAAGCTCATATGCCCTTCATGCAGAAACCCCATTGTCGGCACTAACCCGACATTGTTTCCCTGACACTTTTGCAATCGACATACCGATCGTGCATCTACAATCGATTGAACAACCTGCATAGACATCACAATAATTCGAAACTGACCAAAACAGGATAATGGTCAGAAGGATAGCAACCTATCTCATTATCAGTAACGATTTCTACTGAAATAACCTTCACCTTCGGATAAAAAAGAATCCAATCAATATGAGCGCTACCAGTAACCTCACATGATTCATCTGAGACATGCCCTTTAAACCCGTGATAGGTCCCGACAACATTACCAATCCGTTCTTCCGTTTCCAACCACGCATCCTTCATTTCACCACGTTTATTTTCTAGCTTTTGCCCTCCGGTCAGGAAATTCCATGTGGCACTATCTCGGGTTGCATTGAAATCGCCAACCAAAAAAACTGGTATATTTTGACCTAAATACTTAATCTTGTGCCAAACAAGCATGGCACTTTTTTGCCGTGCTTCTTCACTTACATGATCAAAATGTGTGTTGAAGACACAGAATTCCCGATTATCAATTTTGTGCAAAAATCTGGCCCAAGTAACCATTCGCACACAACTAGTATTCCAAGATCGGCTACCAGGCAAATCTGGTGTTTCAGACAGCCAAAAGTTCCCACTATCAAGTACCTTTAATTTTGACATGTCGGACAAAATTGCGCAATATTCGCTTTGATCGCCATCTCTCGCTAAACCTAATCTTTCGTAACCCGTAGTATTACCGATAATCTCATCAAGCTGAAAACCAAGTCCCTCCTGCGTTCCAATTACACACGGCTGATATCTCGTTATGACTTTGAAAAGTATATCTTTTCGATGTTCCCAGCTGTTTTCACCATCCTGCGCCGTCGCATAACGCAAATTGAATGTCATAATCTTTAGAGGAATCATGTCTGCCTAATAAAATTATTCATCTTCTTCTTCGATATCGGTCATTTTTTCAAATTCAGGCCGGGAAAGTAACTTTCTAAACCCAGGTTCAGCTTTGGCAAGACGAGCAAACCGACTCTCGCTTTGTATGACCTGCTTTAGCAGATCTATTGCTTCTTCCAACATATCTTTCTCCGTTAAAACAATGGCGAGATTGTATTGTGCTAATGCGTAATTCGCATCAATATCTAGAGCCGCTCGAAGTTCAACTTCAGCATCGCCATAATTGCTAATAAGAAAAAGACTCCGTCCGAGATGCGTATGAAGAAGGGCAGAATCAGGTTTAATCTTTAATGCCTGCCGATAGTTAACAATTGCTCTTTCATGCCGACTACAGCGATTAAAAGCTAACGCAAGTTGGAAATAGTGATCCCAAACATCAGGAGAGATTCGTATCGTTCCTTCGTAAAGCTTAATTGCCTCATCAAATTGACGTTGCTCAAGGTACAACAGGGCAAGTTGATTGCGCGCAAGAATAAACTTAGTGTCAATTCTTAACACTTCCTTATAAGCCGAGATTGCGTCGCTGTAACGACTCCTGCGCTGATGTAGTTTTCCAAGATTTGCGTGTGCTATTGCATATTGAGGTTGACATGCTATTGCCTCCTCATAATATTCAAGCGCGGTTTGATCCCGCTTAATTTTTTCGTGAATAACTCCCAGAATGTTAAGTGTCCTATGATCATCCGGTTCGATTTCAACCACTTTTTTATAGTGTTTAATTGATTGAACAGGATGCTCTAATCTGCGATAGAGCCAACCGAGGTTGCGTTGCGCTTCCAATAAACCGGGATCAATTTTAACGGCTTGCACATAGGCTTGAATTGATTCTTTATACTTCTCTTGCTTGCGATATAAATTTGCACGCCACATATGGTCCTTTAACTCTTTCTTCTGCGAAAAGAAGCTAAAAAGTCCCATTTATTGTCCTCCCTCGTCTTCATTGTGCTCGACCAATTGGTCAAACTCAGGTCGCTGATGCAGTTTTTGCAAGTTTGTATCCGATTTTGCAGTCCTAGCAACCGTTGGATCGTTTTGTATCGCCTGCTGCAGAATGTCCATCGCTTGATCCAACTGATCTTTCGCAGTCAACACAATGGCCAGTTGATACTGCGCAGGTGCGTGATTTGCATTGATATTTAACGCATTATTGAGTTCAGTTTCTGCTTCATCATATTTCTCGACTAAACTATAACTTTTTCCTAAATGTGTGAGAGCCAACACCGAATCAGAATCGATTCTTAGTGCTTTCTGATAATTGCTAATAGCTCTTTCGTGTCGGCCAGTTCGGTTAAACGCCAATCCAAGTTGAAGATAGTGTTCTGGCTCTGGCGCAATTCGCACCGTCCCTTCGTAAAGCATAATTGCCGCATCGTATTCATTTCGACTAAGATGTGCCTGTGCCTTTAAATTTCGCACCATTATGAAAGTTTGCTCGATCTTTAATGCAGACTCGTAACATTCAATAGCTTCTCGCATACGACTATTTTTACTGTTATGGTATAGCATACCTAAGTTAGCATGAGCAATAGCAAAGTTCGGTTCCAGTTCAAGCGCTGCTTCGTAATGTTCGATGGCTTCTTTTTCTTTATTAATTTTACCGTATAACAAACCAAGCCGGTTATGGGTTTGATAATCCTCCGGTTCGAGACCGACAACTCGAATATATTGCCTAATCGCTTCAGAATAACGCTCTAATTTACGATAAATCCAAGCCAAATTACGGCGGGGTTCTACTAAATCACCATCGAGAGCAAGCGCTTCCAAATAGGCTTTGATTGCTTCCTGATACTTTTCTTGCTTTCGGAAAAGATTAGCCCGCCAAATATGGTCCTTTAACTCCTTCTTTTTTGAGAAGAAATCAAACACAAAAACCAATATGGCTACTAAGAGAAGCCCCACCCCAAAAATTAAGGATGCTACACCTTCAAATCCCATTTTCAGTCTCTACACACCATCCGCATATCTAAATGCATGCGGCTTTATTAAAGTTCGCTAACCAATTAAAAAAAGTCCTATCCAACTAAGAAACGAATTACCACTAAAGCTACGTTTCATAAGTATAAATACTATGGAACATTATATGGTAGAATGAGAACAAGAATCCACATTTTTTACCAGTATTAGGAATAAACCCATTCGGCAATCGACTTGCTCACAGAAACCGCGTTAGTTTCTATAAGTTTGCAGAAACTAACGAAAGTAATATTTTTGCCCTAGCACAATTGAACACCTAAAAAAATTGCAACAAGTATCAAGAGCTTAGAAAACAAAATCACTGAACATACTCAAGTTAATGAATCTCATAACCTTTCTATCAATTAAAAAATACATTCAAGTATTCTGAGCGAGTAATGTACCATGTATATTTGACAGAATCCTATCAGGATTTACCAAGAAATTTTCTATGAAGCATGATATGCAAAATAAAATTGTAGGCAGAAACTCGGTACTCGCGCTTCTGCAAAACCCTGATAGCAATGTTGAACAGGTTTTAATAGCTAAAGAAACCAACCACAATCGTCTTCGTCACATCCAAGCGGTTGCTAGAAAAAAGAAAATCCGTGTTAACCATGTCCCCCGCCGTGAACTAGACCAGATTGCAAGTGAGATTCCTCATCAAGGTGTGATTGCTATTACACAACCTACGCATTACGCCACACTTAATGAAATCCTCAATCAAACCAAAGATCCCAAACTATTAATCATGCTCGACGAAGTGCAAGATCCACGAAATCTCGGTGCCATTATCCGCACAGCTAATGCTGTAAATGCTAATGGTGTAATCATCCCGGGAAAGCGCTCAGCTAGCTTGACAGCGGCTGCACATAAAGCTTCAGCGGGAAGTGCAGAAAACATACCTATTGCGCGAGTTACAAACTTAGTTCGAACAATCCAACATCTTAAAGACGCTGGATATTGGATTATCGGCACGAACCAAGAAGCGGCAACAACATATACCCAAGCAGATTTTTTCTCGCCAATCTGCCTAGTTTTCGGCAGCGAGCAAAAAGGAATGCGTGGACTCGTGCGGGAAAATTGTGATTTGATCGTTAGTATTCCGATGCTTGGTGAGGTACCATCGCTTAATGTTTCGGTAGCTGCAGGAATATTAATGTATGAAGTGATCCGACAAAGATCAAGCAATTAATTAATGTTTTTATAAAATAACTATTGGAGAACTATTGTTTATATTAGCCCCTTCTCTTCCCCATTAAGACAATGTCGCCTCTCTCCATCTAACGTAGCAGTAATCAAACTAAATATTTTTTTGTAGATCAACGTTTATTGTAGAGTTACAGTCTTTCGTTTGATAAATTGTTTTGAACGACATACGTTATTTAGAAAAATAGAACAGTCAAAAGAGGATCAAGTTTCATGAATGAATTCCAACAAAATGGTACGCCCCATATCATAGCC
>Ga0066843_10000002_pt1 | contig 68201 bp, 53 predicted proteins | sample ETNtaG_15_FD_66663 | JGI IMG/M metagenome (GOLD analysis project Ga0066843, IMG submission 66663) | Marine microbial and viral communities from oxygen minimum zone, Eastern Pacific Ocean - ETNP201302PF89A | ecosystem: Environmental > Aquatic > Marine > Oceanic | place: Pacific Ocean: Eastern... | reverse complement strand
GAAGATAAGATATACTTTCTACCTACCCCCATAAGTTCGGTATATCCTATCCTTTGATTATTTGTAGAACACTGTTTGGCGTTCTACTCAAAGCTTAGTAGCATAATTGATGCCAAGTTGTTTTCTTTGTGTGTTGACAGTATAAATGGGCTTTTGGAACATGTTTGCTGTCTCAAAAATTATGTTTTTGTTCACTTTGTGTGTACACTATTTTATACACTTGTGTCTCTCTTCAATCTTTGTTATACTTAAGCACAGAGGTGTATTGATATGGCTTTTGCAAAACCACTGTCATCAGGCAATCCTATTGGTGTTGGCATCAGGGAAAACATCCGAGGTCAGGGACAACAGGATCCAATCAATCGAGCTGCTCGACATCTTAAAGAACAAAAGAGTGAAATAGTACGACATAATCGCGTAGCACAAGTTAGAGTTCTGCCTAAAGTAAATGATACTATGAGAAATCTTGAAACGAATGCTCGGGGCGAGCTGAGTGGTGGAATGCTGCTTGTTAATAAATTAGCTTAAGATCTACAAGATTAGAAAAATTAAAGTGTAAGTAATGTTTACAGTGGAAGATTATGGAAATAGAAGAACACGGTGAAATTGTGGAAGATAATGTGAGTGGGAATGAGGCAGAAGATTTAACTGAGGATATAGGAGAAGAGGTTACTACCGAAGATCTAGAAGCAGGGGGCGCAGGCGAATTTGAAATTCCAGAAGGGGATAATTTAAGTCTATACCTAGGTTTTAAAGCCTATCATGAAAACTCCGATTATCCAGAAGCAGTTAATAGCTTTCAAGCCGCAATTGAATATCAAAGTTCCCTGATCGTAGAGGAAGAAATCCCAGAGGATCCTGAGGAGATCAATGACGGTTACGACTTGAATACAGATATCATAGCGAAATCGGCTTATTGGATGGGGGAATCCTATGTTAAACTTGGACAAATCAATCAAGCGATTGAATCTTTCAAAAAGATAATTGAAGATTGTAGAATGCACTATCTTTCCTCCGCGGCAGAACGTCGAATCGATCAATTGAAGTAACAAGTAAGAACCACGATCTGAATGCCAAACAGATGTGTTGATCTGAGAAGTGATACAGTTACCCAGCCGACTTTGAAGATGCGTGAAGCCATGATGTATGCCGAAGTTGGTGATGATTGCGCTGGCGAGGACCCTACCGTAAACCGTTTGCAATCTCTTGCTGCTAGGAAGCTTGGAAAGCAAGCTGCTCTCTTTGTTCCGACTGGAACCATGGGTAACAATGTTGCTGTTCTTACGCACACCAATGCTGGGGACACAGTAATTCTTGATTCAGAAGCCCATATCTATTATTACGAATGTGGTGCTATTTCTGCTTTAGGTGGCGTTATGCCCATCATCATTGATAGTGATGATGGTTGTCCGGATCCAGATCAGGTTGAATTCTATCTTCAACGGGACCCAATTCGCTTTCCTAAAATAGGTCTCATCTGTTTAGAAAACACCCATAACCGGCGTGGAGGTCGGGCGGTTTCACTTGAACGAATGCGGATTATGCAGTCAGTTGCAGTTCGTTATGATGTGCCAGTTCATCTTGATGGTGCACGGATCTTCAATGCCGCACACGCGCTAGGTGTTCGGGTTAAGGATATTGCCGATTGCGCCGACTCTGTATCATTTTGTTTATCCAAAGGTTTGTCTGCACCAGTTGGGTCATTGTTAGTCGGTTCTAGTGGTTTTATCGCAAATGCAATTCAGGTACGTCGAAGACTTGGCGGCGGGATGCGCCAATCCGGTGTTATTGCGGCTGCGGGGATTATCGCTTTAACAGAAATGGTCGATCGCCTTGTTGATGATCATGAAAACGCGCAATATCTAGTTAAAGAGCTCGCAGCAATCGACAATCTTGAACTCAACCAGACAGATTTTCACACAAATATGGTCGTGGTTAATGTCCAGAAGATTGGTATTACTGCCCCAGAATTTGTCAAAATTGCTAGCGAACATGGCATTCGAATCTCTTACTTCGACCAGGACCGCATCCGGCTTGTTACAAATTGTGATGTCAGTCGCGAAGACGTCGAATATGCCGCAGATATTTTGGTCAAACTCATTCGATCAATCGTAAACTAATAAAAAGCGAGAACTTCAGGATAAAATATGACAGACTTGATAGGAATATTGGAACAGAAAGCGAATGATTTACGTATTCATTCGATTACATCAACGGCGGCAGCTGGTTCAGGACATCCGACAACGTGCATGTCATGCGCGGAGATCATTTCAACTCTCTTCTTCCATGCTATGCGCTATGATCCGAAAGATCCAAACAATCCGAATAACGATCGATTTATTTTGTCAAAGGGTCATGCAGCTCCAATTCTATATGCTGCTTGGGCAGAATTAGGTATTGTTTCTAGAGAAGATCTACTCGATTTGCGAAAAATTGACAGTGATCTTGAAGGTCATCCCACACCTCGACTTGACTGGATTGACGTTGCAACCGGCTCGTTGGGGCAAGGATTATCGGTTGGTGTTGGTATGGCAATCAACTCAAAGTATCTCGACAAAACGGATTATCGTGTTTATGTATTATTGGGAGATGGGGAAACTGTAGAAGGTAGCGTTTGGGAGGCCGTTGCACTCGCCTCGTACTACCAACTCAACAACCTAATTGGCATTGTTGATGTTAATGGAATTGGGCAAAGTCAGCGCACCATGTATGAGTCCGATATTGATTCCTATTGTCGTCGGTTTGAGTCGTTTGGCTGGAGGGCAATTGGAGTTGATGGGCACAATGTTGAACAGATACTTTCAGCTATCGATCACGTTGAGGAAAATGCCGATAAACCAACCATGATTGTTGCTAAAACTGTTAAAGGTAAAGGAGTTTCTTTTCTCGAAGATGCAGATGGCTGGCATGGTAAAGCAATTACAGGACATCAGCTAGATCAAGCATTAGAAGAACTGGGCCAACTGAGTATGCAAAGCAGTGTTGAAATTGACATGCCTTCAATAGTCTCGCTCCCCACACCAGAAATTGGCGAGATAGTAGCCCCTGACTACCAAATCGGTGAAGAGGTCGCAACCAGAAGTGGTTATGGGACAGCACTGGCTAAGCTTGGTGATGCTAATCCTCTTGTGGTTGCACTTGATGGCGACACTAAAAACTCAACTTACGCCCAAGAGTTAATGACGAATCATTCTGATCGTTACTTTGAGATGTTCATTGCAGAACAGAATCTAGTTGGCGCTGGAATTGGTTTGTCAAAACGGGGTAAAGTACCATTTGTGTCGACTTTTTCTGCATTCTTTAGCCGGGCCTACGACCATATTCGAATGTCCGCAATTTCACAAGCAAACATTAAATATGTTGGTTCCCATTGTGGAATTTCAATTGGTGAAGACGGCCCCTCACAGATGGGCTTGGAAGATCTATCAATGTTCCGATCTGTCCCTAACGCTGTGGTGCTCTATCCAAGTGATGCAGTGGCAGCGGAACGGCTAGTTGCCGAAGCAGCAGCGTACGAAGGAATTGTTTTTATTAGAACATCTCGTCCTAATACAAAGGTCATTTATGAAAATAGTGAGCAGTTCCCAATTGGAGGTAGTAAGGTTGTTCGTTCAAGCGGTGAGGATCAAGTTACCGTTGTTGCTGCTGGTGTTACGCTTCACCAAGCATTAAAAGCATATGATGAGCTTCAAACGGAAGGGATCTCAATACGTGTAATTGATCTTTACTCTGTCAAACCTGTTGATGCTAAAACCTTAGTGGATGCCGCCCAAGAGACGAACGGAGTAATTATTACTGTAGAAGATCATTATCCAGAAGGTGGCATTGGTGAAGCAGTGTTAAGCGAGGTCGGTTCGAAAGGTATTAAGGTTCACAAATTGGCTGTCAATGGGATTCCACGTTCTGGCAAACAGGAAGAACTACTGGAAGTATACGGAATTAGTGCGAACCATATTGTTCAAACAGTCAAAGCCCTAACAATAACTTAATTTGAGGTGAACCAATTTTTAGACGTACTTTGCTAAAGAGTCGAGCTATATGGTGTTCTGTTCGAGCCTCATGCTGGAGACATTCAATACTTGAAATCTTCGCCTTAACCAGACTTCGTATCTCCAGTCCTGCCCTCTTTAGGGATTTGCAAGAATTTTTCTAAATCGCGGAGTTGAAACAATTGCAAGTCTGTTAGTGATGTATCTGGACATTCCTTTTTTTCCTGACCGACTAGCCAGGCAGAAAACATTCCGGCTCGCTTAGCCCCAACGATATCATCAAGGAAGGTGTCACCAACATATATCGCTTTTTCAGGAGGTATCTCCAATTCGGATAGCGCGATTTGAAAGATCCTGGGATCGGGTTTGGAAATCCCGACTACTGTTGAATCGACGACAACATCAAGAAGTGGGCTCAAGCCATATTCATCGCACCAGCCCAGAGTGTTCCCGAAGTTATTGCTAATGACACCAAGCTGAAATTGGCTATCAAGCGTGGCTAACCATTCACGATTTTGTTCCAATGAAAAAGATATATCGCGGCAAAAAGATGAAACAAGTGGGGTGACAATTTCTTGTCTGAGCCCTAGATCTTTTACAATACCAGTCACGATTTCGTGAGCAGACGCTCGTAAACTCAAATGAACTGGTTTCTTGGATATAAACTGCTCGATCGAATTCCGATCTGCTTTCTCGAAAGACTCCCAATTGATGTCAGGGAATTCACCTTTTATCAGTCGGAAGAATCGATCTCGCCAGTGGATGCCATTAGCATCCAGCGTCCCACCAAAATCGAAGATTAAAGCTTGAATTTCCGTCAATGGCTTTTCCTCTGAAAATTCACAATGACTATTTGGCAACGATTAAAGTGCCGTTTTTGTAGCTTTCGCCAACCTGAACTTGATAGATATAGATGCCGCTTTCGACAATTTCCCCATCTTCATTTTTCCCTTCCCATTTTAAATTTTTTTCGTTGTCCTGATCTGCATCTTCCGGCTGTATTCTTTTTATTAGCATTCCATTAATATCAAAAATCAGAACCATGAATTTCCCTTCAGCATCTTCGATTGTCCGAATGGGGAAAGTCACTTGATTAAATTTCTCGTTGTTTGAAAGAGGAGTGATTACTGCAGGGAACGGTTCTCCTAAAATTCGTAGGACTTGGGTGATAGGAGTCGAACGATTACCCACTTCATCAACTGCTTCCACAGCATAGACATATTTTCCCACCTTCAACTGTTGTTCCAGACTAAATATGTAGTCATCTTGTTTATCAGGTTCAGCTTCGATTACACCATTTGTTAATGGTTTAAGCTTGTCAGTTGATGTACCGAAAGAGATCTGATATTTCTCAACATCCGGTGTATGGCTAGATTGCCATATTATATTAACTATACCACCAAGATCCTGAATCTGCAGTGCCTTTGGGGGGGTCGGGTTAACAGTGTCTAAACCAACATTGACAATAACCACAGCAGTTGGTCTGGATCGAAGAAGAGATGTTTTATAAACTTCCATAGTGTAGCTATGCTTACCAGGTAAAACGTTAAGGTCCACGAAACTTGAAATTTCCCTGTTCTTTTGATCTGTAATTCGTTTCCCATCGCGGTAAATAAAATAGCCACTAACATCACCATCTTGAGAGGGTTGCCACGTAATCAGGACATCATTCTCTCCACTGGTGTCCACTTTGATCTTTAAGCCTTTTACAGGTGCTGGCGGGACATTCGGTATAATCTGTAGACTAAGCATATCGTTATTCGGTTCGCCATCAATATTGCCAGGCTTTATATGTTCTCCGATAGGACGGCCTTTCAAATTTATGAGTCGGATTTTGAACTCTGCTCTGGGATTTGTTATAGATGGAGTCTTACTCTTGAAAACAATTTCGTAAAGTGAATTACTGAAATCACTTACTTCCTTAGTTAACATGATTTGAAGCAGTCCTGTAGGGACTAGGACTTTATGAGCAATCGATTGACCATCTCGCGTGACCGACCTTACGCCATTGACCGAAACGGAAAAGCCTACAGGTAGCTTGGCTTCGATGGTCTTGATCTCTTCCCCTGGTTCAGCTAGTGATCGGTCTATACCGAGCGTGAGGATTAAGATGACGTTCGAACTAGCGGGTACACGTCCGCGGCTATCTCCATCTACATTAATTTCGCCAGAGGAGGTCACAGCTGCGGAGGCATCGCCATTCCAACCAATTATTATTAGTATTGCTATAAAACCAATAGTTAGCCCTTGTCGAATTTGCATTGTTTTTTATTTAAAACCTCAAAATGTCAAATTAAGAGAATAAAGTTGAACTGCGTTATTTTTCATATCACCACTCAATACCTGAAATACGTAATCTAATCGCACCATAGAAAATTTTAAGCTTGTGCCTAGTGCCATTGTTGTTACGCTATTGACACCATTCTTTAGTGCATATCCAGCACGAAATGCAACTGATTCACTGGCCCAAATTTCAGCACCAACACGTAAGTGTGAATTACCATCACGAAAAGCGATTTCAACTTGTCCTTGTCCGGAAGCTAATAAATCTCGCAGAGATTCCTGTTGAATCAGGGTGTTAATTCCACCGAGTTTATACCCAACACCAATTCGCACGTTCCTAGGTACAATATCCTGTTGAGAATTAGAAATGGCGATATCCGCAGGAAGTAAGTTTTCAACTGATAATCCAACGCTTAGGCCTGTTATCGATTTGGCCATCACACCAATATCCATCGAAATAGCCGAAGCTGATTGTTTCTCCTGAAAATATGGGTTTTCCTGTATTGACTCATGTTCTTGGTCAAAGTTGGTAGTAAAAGATCGCAAATTGCTTCCAAGCGCAAATTTTTGAGACAAAGATTTACTATAAGATACAGTTATCAGCTGTTCTTTATAAATTCCATTTTTTTCGCCTAGAATACCTATGCTTGTACCGATTGTACCTGCCGATCCTGCTGGTACAATCGCACTAACCTGATTATGGTTGACTAATCCTCTGAAACGCTGCATACGTGTTACACTGAATTGGGACTGTTCGATGAAACCAAGTCCAGCGGCATTATAACTTGCTGCGTTTCCATCATCAGCGAGAGCCACAAAGGCACCTCCAAACCCAAGAGGTCTTGCTCCTGTACTGTAATCGTTGAAGCCTGCTAAAGCTAATTGTGTAATACATGTTAACAGCAGGTAAACTTTCCATTTAATCATTGAGTTTCCCTTGTATGAGTCCAACTCTAACCAGACGAGCCGCACGTTCAGCGGCAATGGTAATTAATTTAGACGCGTTTACTATCGCTACCTCTAGTGACATTGGTTCGTGAACAATGTCGACGACAGCATCAATACCTATGGTATACAGTTTGTCTATATCCTTTGCGACACTTCCAGCTATTGCAATCACAGGAATGTTTTGCTTTTGAGCAGTTTTTGCTACACCCGCAGGTGTCTTTCCAAAGGAGGTTTGATAGTCAAGTCGACCTTCGCCAGTAATGACAAGGTCTGATCCTTGAATTCGATTAGCGAAGTCCATAGCTTCCAGTATAATATCAATGCCTGCCTGCAATTTTGCACCGGCAAAGGCGATTAGCCCTGCCCCGAGCCCTCCTGCGGCACCTGCACCAGGAATATCCTCTACGGATCGGTCAAGATCTCTCTTTATAATACCTGCAAAATGCGCTAAATTTTGATCTAATACTTCGATCATATCCGACGTTGCTCCTTTTTGAGGCCCATATATATATGAAGCACCGTCCTTGCCAGTTAATACATTGGAAACATCACAAGCTACGACAATATTTACCTCTGAAAGGCGTGGATCCAATCCAGTAATATCAATTTTATCTAGATCTGCTAATTTCCCACCACCAAATTTGATTTGATTGCCACTTGCATCCAAAAGTTTAGCTCCAAGGGCTTGAGCCATACCTGCCCCTCCATCATTTGTTGCACTTCCTCCAATACCAATAATCAGCTTATTGCAACCTGTATCCAAAGCGGCACGTATTAATTGTCCTGTACCGTAGGTAGTTGTCAGCATTGGATTTTGCTGATCTTGACTAATCAGGGTGAGCCCTGATGCTGAGGCCATTTCAATTACGGCAGTTTGGCAATCTCCCATCATGCCGAATTCGGAAGGAATCTGGTCTCCGAGTGGATTGAGGACAGAAACTTGATGCATTTTGCCGTTTGAGCCAGTTACCAAAGACACAGCCGTCCCTTCTCCGCCATCTGCCATAGGAAACTTCTCTGTTACTGCAGAAGGGAACACAAGTAGAAAACCATCTTCTATAGCCTCAGCAACTTGTGGTGCGGTCAAACAGCCTTTAAATGAATCAGGAGCGATGACAATCTTCATAGCGAATAATTCTCGAATCATAACACGACAGGCTAAATCTTGTCAAGATTGCGAGTTTGGTGACAGCTTTTCAATCTGACAATATTTGCTTGCTAATATAGGTTCAGACCTGATTAACCTTTGATTGAAGTATAGACCTGGTTTGCTCACAGAAGCTACGAAGAGAGATCTACACCATAGTCAACATCAGAAATATGGGGTCCTAACTGTTGAGATTTTTGGGTAGGAGTGCTTAGTATACCTAAATGCTAAGCGATTGAGCCACTTAGGTTGGTATTTGGTTATTATCGTCGTTGAAATTATGTCATTTGAGTTAACAGATGGGGTTTGTAATTCCAGAAGGTGCCTTATGCTATAGAGGTCATAGCTGTATAGTTCACATTTGTATTATCGCTAACCTGTGTGCGGAACTGCTAAGAATTCCATTCCAAGCAGAGGGATCGGCTAGATGTAATATCAAGCAGGTTAAGTATCGTAAAGGCTGGGCACAGGGAGGATTGACGATGCATTTGGTCATGGTAGCTAGAGGTTTATTAAAATCATTGGGCTAATTTTTGCGTCGGTATCATACAGCCCTTTTCTGCTTCTTTAATCTCAGTTTCTAGTTTCGACTGTTGCGTGAGTAGTGAGTGGTTTGACATCAGTCGATAGCTATTGTATTCTATTTATCATTTGTTCTTAATTTGAATTTTTCCATGAATCAGAATATCTGAATTTAGTCTTAGTCGCCACTAGTGTTTATTTTTTGCCAATGCTATATTAGTGAGCTAAAGCCAGACTGGTCAGCAGGCCAAACTAAATTAAAGCTGATCACTGTCCTAGACACTAGAATCTATTTCCCATCGAATTGATCACCAAAGGGATAAATGATATGTCATCTGAAGCTGAGTTGAGACTCAAAACTATCCCGAATCAAAAAAACAAAATTATACCGACTCAGGAGCAGTTGGATGAGATTTCACGGGATCTTCGTTTTTATCCAAGTCAATGTCAGAATCCGATTACCCTTACACAACCTCAAGTGAAAGTCTTCAATGAACTTGGCTATATAAAAGGTATTCCAGTTTTTGATCGAGATGAGATTTTTGAATATAGAAAGCATTTTGATGTATTGCTGGAGGAAGTCATCTCTGCAGGAGGAGGTAGTTATTCGATTCTGTCTGCCCACTTAAAATATGGAAAGATCTATGATCTTCTTAAAAACCCCAGAATTGTATGTTATATTAGAGACCTAGTAGGTGAAGATATTATTGGGTGGGGGGCGCACTATTTCTGTAAGTTGCCCGGTGATAATAAAATAGTTGCTTGGCATCAAGATGCCAGTTATTGGCCACTGACACCATCCAAAACAGTGACAGTGTGGCTAGCCATAGACGATTCTGATATTGAAAATGGTTGTATGCGTTTTATGGCAGGCTCTCATCAGTTTGGGCACTTGATGTATAAAAAAAGCACTCCTTCCGAAAATAACATCTTAAACCAAACTGTTGAAAATGCAGGACAATATGGTAATCCAGTTGATGTGGAACTTCAGGCTGGTAGCATCTCGATCCACTCAGATCTACTGTTACACAGTTCAAATACCAATAATTCCAATCGCAGGCGATGTGGTTTAACTTTGCGTTACTGCACTCCTGATGTTCGAGGTCATTTGCATTGGAATGAAGAAGGGGTTGTGGTTAGCGGTAAAGACAGATCAGGGCATTGGGCAAATCCAGGTCGAACTCAAAATGACTGAATCGTTCCCGCCGTTTGACTCTCAATTGGATAAGTTTCTATAGACCTTTCAACAGACTATAGAGAAGTATTATAGGATATGCATCTCGACTTGGAAATCTTATCTGATTAGCATTTCCAGAGTTTCCTAAAGCGTTTGACTTTAATTTTCAGCCTGCGATATAATTATATTATCAGTTCAAGCTACTATCTACGCAATGTACCAAAAGCTCTGTGAAAAAAACTGCCCTTTACGAACAACATAAGCTGCTCAACGCGAACTTTGGCCAGATGTATGATGGTTGGTCCTTAGTTTCCCACTATAATGATTCGGTACAGGAGCATCTTGCTGTTCGAAATGGTATTGGCATCATTGACACGTCACATCGAGGGAGATTACGGTTAACGGGTACGGAACGAGCAGAATATCTTCATCGCATTGTGTCAAATGAAGTGACTAAACTTTCACCAGGAGGTGGAAATTACGCGATGATTCTTACCAACCGAGGGAAAATAATCGCTGATATGAATGTAGTCGTTGCTGAGGATTACATTGATTTGATTACCAATGCAATAGCCAAGGAGAACCTGCATCGAAGTCTAGACAAATACCTGATTGCTGACGATGTCGAAATCAATGACATTACTGCAGAAACAGGGATTATTCTAGTTTCTGGTGTGAATTCAGGGTTGTTTATTGAAAGTCTTCTTGGAATTGATGTTGATAATTTAGAAGAATACCAAAGTGTAAATGGGAAAATTGCAGATCTATCAGTGAAGTGTGTGAGCAGTTTAGAAACTGGAGAAGCTGGGTTTCAACTGCATGTTAATTCAGCATCAGAGTTGTCGGATCTATGGCAGATTTTGATCGCTGAGGGCAAAAGTTTTGGGGTTGCTCCGGTTGGCCTAAAGGCTTTAAATTCACTTCGGCTAGAGGCAGGAATTCCCCGATTTGGAAATGAGCTTGATGATTCTATTATTCCGCTTGAAGCAGAGTTGGAAAAAGCAGTTAATTTTGAAAAAGGTTGTTACATTGGTCAAGAAATTGTTGCTAGAATGAAATATCGTGGTCATCCAAACCGCCTGTTACGCGGGCTCGAAATTGATTCCGAGGATTTACCAAGTGAAAAAGCTGCAATCCGTAGCCCAGAGAAGCAGATTGGTTATGTAACCAGCGCAGTTAGATCACCAACATTAAATAAAATTATCGCTCTTGGTTATGTTCGGACAGCTTTTGCCGCACATGGTAGCGAAGTGGAAATTGAAATCGAAAATGAATGGATGGATGCAAAAGTTTCATTGTTACCTTTTATTAAAAAAGCATGATCTCATTTACGCAATATTTATTTATAATTTTTAATGTTTTTAGGAGTAGATACCAAGATGGATGCTAAATTGAAAAAAATACTGGTTACACCACTAAAATTTGACAAAGAAGGTGAGGTTCAGAAGGAAGAGTTCTCCACGATCACACTTGAAGTTCCTCTGGATAGTCGTTCGCAAAGAGAAGAGATGCTTAAGTTATTCGAACTCCTGACAGCGGAATGGGTTAAACTCGAAATTACCGATGGAAAAGTAAAACCTCTTTTTGATGAATCACAACCTAGTGCATTAGTATAATGAAAAATTATTTGTTTACTCCTGGACCAACGCCAATCCCTACTGAAACCCTACTCGCAATGGCATCGCCTATTGATTATCATCGAGCTAGTGAATCTGTGGAATTGCTTGGCAATGTAACGGCGAAGTTGAAATATGTTTTTCAAACCAAAAATGATGTAATGATACTTACTTCGTCCGGTACAGGTGCTATGGAGGCAACTATCACTAATCTTCTCTCGTTAGACGATCGAGTAACTGTTATTCGCAGTGGGAAATTCGGCGAACGTTGGGGGGAGATTTGTGCTGCATATGGAATTCGATTTGATCCTATAAACATTGAATGGGGAAGGTCGGTTGATCCTCAACAGGTTGAAGATCAACTCAATCGATATCCAGAGACCAAGGCTGTGTTGGCTACACTGTGTGAAACGTCGACAGGAGCCTTACATGATATTAAAACGTTGGGCGAAATTCTTCAGGGTCGTGAAACGCTATTGGTGGTTGACGCCGTCAGTGCTCTATGTGCCGACGACCTACAAATGGACCATTGGGGTGTTGATGCTGTTATCTCATGTTCACATAAAGGGTTGATGACACCACCTGGAATTGGCCTGGTATCATTAAGTGACCAAGCATGGAAATCAACTGAGAGTTCTGATTTGCCGAAATTCTATTTCGATCTGCGTCAAGCTCAAGATGCTGGAAACAGAGGATCAACACCATATACTCCAGCTATTACGTTTATCAGAGCCTTGGATCGGGCACTGGATCATATTCATCAGGAGAAGATCGAGAATGTGCTGATGCGTCATGCTTACTTGGCACATGCCACCAGGGGTGCGGTAAAGGCCATGGGCTTGAAACTTTTCGCTCAAGAACCAGCTAATACCTTGACTTCAATTTGCCTGCCTAATAGGGTTGATGGTCAGGAGCTATTGGAAATGATGCGCAACCGATATGGGGTAACGTATGCTGGGGGACAAGCAAAGTTAAAGGGTAAAATCATTCGTATTGCTCATCTTGGTTGGGTATGCGAACATGATATGATTGTCGCTATTTCCACCTTGGAACGAGGCCTTGCTGAAGTTGGGTATAATCTTACACTTGGGTCTGGGTTAGCTGCTGCGCAGGAGGCGTTTAGGAATATCCAATCGTGAATACAGAAAGCGTCAATATACCCAGTGAACGTGTTGACCAATTCAAAAATTATCTTGATACCCAAGGGTTAAGGTTAACTCAGGAAAGATTTGCTATCTTGAGCCAGGTGTTTAAGACGGATACCCATTTTCGTCCAGACGACTTATTGGTTTGGATGCGACAGGCAGGTTATAAAACGTCCAAAGCGACCATCTATCGCACTTTGCCACTTTTGATTAAAGGTGGAATTTTAACCGAAGTCATTGATGCTGATAACCAAATTCAGTATGAGTACATCGACAACATCAAAGAACATGCACATCTGATTTGCGTTCAATGTGGAAAAATCACTGAGAGTAGAGTCCCAGAAATAATTAAACTAAAAAATGAGCTCTGCAGGAAATTCAATTTTAATCCCGTGAAGTTCAGAAGCGAAATCATTGGTGTTTGTTCCGAATGTAGAGAATAATGCTGTTTTTTGGGCCTAAAAATTCTTTCCTTAACTTAGTCGATGTAGCCAAGATTCCTCAATCGATTCTCGAGAATTTCCGCTTCTTCGTTACTAGTTTCCTGATGCTGAAAATGTTGATAACGAGAGTTGATTAGTAATTCATCGTACTTTAATTTAAAAGTAGCTGGATCCTCGCAGGGAAGGTCTATTCCGCTCGCTACGTCGCGTACTATATAATCACCATCTTGTTCGTTTTCTCGATAGAATATTTTGCCATTGGTCATTGTCCATAACCGGCGACCTTTGGGATCCATCGGGATTTCCTGATCATCAATTTTGAGTCGAGAAGTTACTCTGTTATGGGCGGTTTCCAGATTGGATGGTTTGAGAAACCCAACACCGTACAAACTGTCTAATTCTGTCAATACCCACCTGTCCTGAAATTCTCTTGGATCTCCTAAAAAATCACGCCCATACCCGTTATAGTTGATGTTGAGTTCTGCCAGATTAAGAATTGTTGGAAACAGATCTATCATTGAAACCGGAGCATCTTCAGGAAAAACGAGTTGACCGATTTTCGGGATATTAACGAGAAGAGGTACTCGAATCACGTTCTGATGTAGGTTATCTCCATGTGCCATAACTTCATCACAGAATCCCTCACCATGATCACCGAAAATGAAAATCGCCCATTCGTCAAGAGGAAGCGATTTCAGTATTTCTACCAACATGAATTCTAGTACATGGGTTGCCGCGGCATAATAAAATTTTAGTGCTTCCTCCGTTTTTCCTTGGTGTACCAGTTGCTGTAGATTTGGTGAGGACCGAACTCCGCCCATACCATAACCGCCATGGGTATACCAGAGGTGTAAGAAACAGAACTGTGGTGATTCTTCAGGTGATTTTAGTGCTTCCAGGAAATTTTCAAGAGATCCCAAATGCTGTTGTTTCGCATTTGGGTCGAGAAGGGTTATATAAGACTCGAAATCCAGAAAGCGAAATACATCTGGTCGCTGAGATCTAGCCAACGTACGGTAACCTGCTTGATCAAAAATCTGGAAGAGGTTTTGGATTTGATCAAACATCTTTAAGTAGGTTTGTCCGTAAAGACCATGTTCAAACGGATAAAGTCCCGTAAAGAGTGATGTGTGGGAAGGACGTGTAGCAGGTGCTGTGACAAAAAAACGGTCTGCAAAAGAGAAATCCTGTGTAACCAAGTCGAATTTGGGTGTGCATAATGTTGGGTTGGTGCGACTAAGAGCATCATATCGCCAACAATCAATTGAAATTAGCAGAAACTTTTCGACACGGTTGTCCATGCGAATTCTCCTGAGATTCTTATGTTTAATCTATTAAACGTGCATTATACTGGCGCAAAGTATGATGATAACCACTGAACGCTTGCGGATCAAAAGGTGCAGGAGTATATATATATATAGCATCACTATAAGGATCATACAGAATTACTTCTTCACGTGCATCTCCGCATACGTTAGCTGGAAAGCAATGATACCAACCCATTTTACCGCCAGTAGCGGGCGGTAAATCGGGAAAGATTACAGTCTTCTTTCCATGACTATCATAAAGTGCTGCTGGACTGTAAATTAGCTCTATTTGATGATCTCCGTTCCAACGGATGATTTCTAGCCCGGTATTGTTTGGAGATTCGTCAACTTGAAAACGTGCTCTAATCCTACCTGTATTGTCAACAACCATCAGATTAGGAGTGTGACCATCATAACGAATAACCATGTCCAGACCAGTTGGGTTGGGGAAGATATTGCCACACCGGACTTCTTGTCCGTGTGGGACTACTTCTAAGCCAAGTTCGAGTAATGAAAATCCGCTAGCATCAAGAACTTGACCTCCCGCGGAGAGAATTGCTTCTTTCCCATTATCCGGATTACCATCCCAATCTTCAACGAGAACGGCATCCATGTTGTCACCGAGATATCTTTCCCAGATGACTGTTCCATCATGGTCTAATCCAAAGTGTCCACCATTGACTTCATCTCTGCCATCTCCATCAAGATCTCCAACTGCCGGTATGTAAGCAGAATGCTTAGGATATTGGTACCATTTATTTTTATATTGCCATAAAATTTCGAGTTGATGGTTGAAAGCAATAACATCATTACCAAGTTTTACAACAAAATCTTGAGGGTATTGATTGCCAGAGAAATTCGCAATCATCAATCGATGGTGTGCGTAGTTGGATATATGCAAATCACCATTGACATAGGCATTGCAACCTGTCAACTGATCCGGATTTGCTTTGTGCTTAACTTGCCCAGTTTTCCCATCCAAAATAAGGAGATCCATGTCTTCCATAGACCATTTACTGGTAGCTTTACCCTTTTGCAAATCTTGGTTGATATAAAGACAAATTACCTCAGTTTGACCATCTTGATCAATGTCGTATAAAGCTATAGGACCCGGGCGGTCAGGGGACAGTGTATAATGGAGGTTATCTTCGTCAGTATCTGGAACAGCTAAGTCTTTATCACCTATTGACCATATCGGATCTCCACCCAAAGTAAAGGCTCCAATAAAAGACGGTTTCATGCCACCCAGTGATTTATAAACTAGAAAATCGACTTCACCATTTCCTGTTAAATCTCCAATGCGTATATCACCCCCCCACCTTCGTCCTGATGAATCTACAGACAAAAAATCATTTGGGATAACTACCTTGCTATAGAGTATAGCTGAAGCAGTTTTGGCAGATGAGTTCCCTGGTGTTCGCATCGTCAAGCCTCGATTATTGCGTGCCTACTTTTAATGAGTGATACAAGAGTAGGAAACATTCATTGTATGATGTCAGCATTATATCAAGTAATATAGTTTTATCCAACTATTTGAAAGTACAAGCCTCGTTAATAATGATGTGCATACTGTTGGTAGAATTACGTAGGTAAAAAGTTTGCAATCACTTCTTGGCCCAATTATCATTAGGAGAATACAAAAAAATATAATTAAATTGTCGTATTAATGGCAATTTAATATCTAATTATTTAACTCATATCTATGTATGAACCACGAGCTACCGCAAGTATGTGAATTTTTGTTTCTAAGCCTTCTCGATTATGTTACTGAATTAATCATAGACAAGCAAAACCTTTCATTGTTCACTTTACAAAACGGACATTGTTTGATATACTGGCTCGGTTCTTTTAGTTCTGTGTAGCATAATGATTCCATTTACGCTTTAAAGTTTGTGCATTTGAATGGTTGTAAACGAGCGTGTGAATCTAGTTCATGGAGAGTGTGCAATTTGGTCAATTAGGCACTTTCAAAACAGTACTTCGACCTTAAGACAAACCCCAAAACTCAGGATGTGTTTGCTGAAATAGCTGAAAAGTATCTAGCGATATTTTAGAGAATTCCACATCTGACACAGATGTGAAAAGTTGACAACATATAACAGCGTCGTATCCTAATGAATCAAAGGAGAATTTGCCCCTATGAATGATCAGGAAACTGCTAATGCCCCCAGAACGGGCTTTGCTCTCCTCATGCATCGAGCTTTCGCTGATCCACAACAAAAACTCTATATGCATATTAGCAATTTCGTGGCCGTCATCATCTTTATTTCAATCGGGATGATTGTTTACGAGACAGTGTTAGAAAGCAATGTTATTACAGCAAAGAGTGAAACAGAAACCCGCATAACAGATATTCGCGAGAATATGCGTGAAATTATAGATGAAATCCGTGGTCAACGAAGCGATGGAAAATACGAAAAGGTCTTTAAGTCTGTACTTACAGATGCTGAGAAAAGCAGTGATGCTGAAGATGAAAAGTATAAAAATTTCAGAAAATTCTATGCCTATTGGTCTCAACAAACTCTGGAACAAACTCTAGCCAATGAAAAAATTAGCGCTAAATCACGCGTAGTTGATTTGATTAAACGAGTTGAGGAGAGTGAAGATGATCGTTTCCTAAGAAAGGTTAGATATGTGTCAAGCGATGGCCTGTTTGCCGATCTTTATGACGCAGGAGACAGTGCCCTTTCTGAATTTAGGAAATTTTCTATCTACTTCACTGAATTAGCTCAGAATGATACAGCAACCCCCCAACACGAAGAATATATAACTGAGTTTGCCGACGTTGAGAGCGCTTTTGATAGTATTCAGAAACGACTTGGGCATATAACGTTCTTTCGGGAAACCAGTCAGCGTTTTGACCGTTTTGAGCTGGAATACAAGATTTTGGAGTATACGGAAATATTTACGCTGATCATATTTCTGCTTGAGTATTTTGGAAATATTTACGTAACTAGACCCATTCGTAAATACGTCTTGGGCGGATGGGGACTCGTTGACTTTTTCGCCATTGCACCTTCGTTGATCAAGTTCATAAATATTTCCGGGTTAAAGATCGTACGGGTAATGCGAATTCTTCGGTTCCTAAGATTGATGCGACTTCTCAAACTAGCCAAGGTTGTAGCCGACAGCGCAAGCGTGGATGACGATCAAGATAAGAGTACCCTAAAGATGGATCTTCAGATCTATTTCATTACTATGTTTTCTGTTTTGACAATGGCTAGCACATTAATGTTCTATGCAGAATCCAAAGCACAGCCTGAAGACTTTCGTCATATTCCGGATGCCATGTGGTGGGGAATTGTGACTATGACAACCGTTGGTTACGGTGATGTGTCGCCAATTACACCGGCAGGTAAAATAATTGCTGCGGCCACAGGACTGTGTGGTCTGGCATTGTTTGGTTTGTTGATGAACATTGTTGGAAACGCAATGATGGAAGGATTGTTTGGTGGCGGTGACGATGAAGAATCTGGGATTACCACAGTTCTTACGCAGAGTAGTGCACCTGAACGGATCGAAAAATTAGCTGACCTGAAAGAACGCGGCCTCATTTCCGAAGAGGAATTCCAAGAAAAGCGGCAGAAACTATTGGATCAGGTTTAACAGAAATATCTGGGCAGATTATCAGGTTACTAACTCCCAATTTTTAAACAACGAGTGTGACATTGTAAGTTCAATTGCTTGGTAATTTCAAAATATTAGTTCAGTGATTCAGACTTATGCAGAGCTTCTGCCTCGTACAGACTTTTCGTTGCGCCTCCATTCTGAGGGTCAAACTCGACCGCCTTCTTAAACTCAGCTATGGCTAACTCGTATCTTCCTAACTCAAAGTAAGTTAACCCTAGGTTGTACAGTGCTCTTGAATCTTCTGGATAGAATTTCAGTACTTTCTGAAACTCAGATATAGCTGACTCATATTCACCTTGCTCAAAGTAGAATCTTCCAAGGCCAGATTTCTCTCCTGGAAAGGCAGTATCATCGTCCCAAAATGCGTCTGTCAAATTCGGGTCACTCAAACTGGATCTTCTTAAGTCTGCGCCACTCAAGTTAGTTCCACTCAAGTTGGATTCTCTCAAGTCCGCGACTCTCAAATTAGCACCTCTTAAGTCCACATCACTCAAATTAGCACCTCTTAAGTCCACACCACTCAAGTTTGCATTACGCAGGTTGGCTCCACTCAAGTCAGATCCCCTTAAATCCATCCCCTTCAAGGAAGTACCGCTTAAATCGACCCCTTTCAAATTGGATTCGGGGCCGATTCTAATCATGTTCAAATCATCAGGACTAAAATCTGCAGGGAACGTAGTCTCATCAGTATACAAAGCCCGATTCAAGTTGATGTAACTCAGGTTGGCATTATCTAAACTGGCTTCTCTCAAGTCGGCATTACTCAAATCGACCCCTCCCAAATCAGCAAAACTCAGATTAGCTCCTTGCAGGTTAGCTAACCTCAGGTTGACTCTGCCCAAGTTGGTTTTCCCCAAATCCACATCTTTCAAGTTAGATTCACTCAAATTAGCTTCCCGAAGATCAACGTCATGCAAGTTAGCACCTCTCAAGTCTGTACCACTCAAGTCGGCCCCCTTTAGAACCTGATTACTCAAGTTAGCACCTCTCAAGTCAGCACCACCCAAGTCGGCACCACTCAAGTCGGCCCCTCTTAGATCTGTACTCCTCAAATTGGTATTATTTAAATGAGTCTCTCTCAGGTCTGCATGGCTCAAATCAGCGTTACTAAAGTCAGCGCCGCTTAAATTTTGGCCCTTCAGCACCGCTTTGCTCAACAGGGCATTACAAAAGTTGGCATTACTTAAGTTTACATCGCTCAAGTCGGCGCCACGCAAGTCTACATGATCCAACCTGGATCTAATCAACTTAGCTTCGCCGAAATTGGCGTCATTTAACTTGGCATTACTCAGGTCGGATAAACTCAAATTGGCACCTCTCAAGTTGGCACCTCTCAGGTCAGCCCCCCTCAAATCGGTTCCTCTCAAGTCCGCTTCTTTAATGTCTGCTCCTCTCAAGTCCACGTCCCGCAAAACAGATCTGATCAAGTTGGATCTTCTACCAGCTTCAGTCAAATCTACTGCCATTAAGCTAGTTCCCTCCAAGTCAGCATGACTTAAGTCTGCCCCTCTCAAGTCAGCAAAACTCAGGTCAGCTGCTCTTAAGTCAGCACCGTGCAATTCAGCTCCCATCAACTCGGCACCCGCCAGATCAGCAAAACTCAGGTCGACCCCAGGTTCAATCCTACACTCATATCCATTATTCTTATCGACAGCTCTCATCATGTCTCCTTACAAGTTTTAGAGGTTGCTCTAATACTGGTTAGATAGCCTCTGGGGAATTCTATCATAAATTTTATCATATTAGCTATTGTTAGATCTGCTGTGACACCACTTTCGTCAACGCGACTTCTAAGTGCTAGATAATTACCCATTGTATGGGCGTCACTTCTACTTTTAATAAATAAACGCCCAGTTAAAATGTTGAGAAAATCCAACTTGGAAAATAAGGGGAATTGGCGAAAAAACTTAAGGTGAAAGTGATGATCTAATCACCGTTTATTGGCGCGAAGCCAGGTATTGCACTCTGATTTTCCAATTGGCTGATCCAAGTGGATGAGATAAACTTGAAAAGAGTCGCTCCTATCAGAAACAAAAGCAATTTTAGACCCATCAGGCGAAAATGCAGGTTGGATCGACGCTCCAATACCATTGGTGATTTGATGATCATTTGTTCCATCAACATTCATCGAATATATTTCGATATCGCCATACCGAGCGGAAACAAAAACAATTTGTTTGCCATCCGGTGAGACGATAGGGCTGTAACAATCATACGGATTCGCATTTAAATGGGTTTCATTGGTACCGTTTATGTCGGTGGTGTAGATCTGATGTGGCTGTTCTTGGCGTGAGGAGCTAAAAACAATCTTTTTCTGATCGGGGTAAAACGCAGGACTTCCGTCATCAGTTGCGTTTTTAGTAATTTGCCTCGCTGATACAGCCTCCGGATTGATGTTGTCAAGATTCACATTGGTAAGATCAATCTCGTATAACTCAAGATTATCTCCACTTTTAATTTCATAAAGAATCCGCTTCCGATCAGGTGAAATACTAGGTGCACGCACACCATGTCCAATTGGTAAAAGCTCCTGAATTTTCTTGCTGAAGATATGCGAAATACTCAGACCCGCATAAATTCGAGATGAGCCGCTGCCTTGCAAAGTAATTGTAATCTGACGAGAGGTTTTGGGTTCTCTAATGTACAGGATATACTTGTTGTCGTACAGAAATACAGGAGCCAGCTCGTTGAAATCAGTCGTAAAAGTTACACGTTGCCGTATCCTGCCATTTAGATCCATGAGATAAACTTCACTGCTATCAGTCCTGTAGGAGGAAAAGGCAATCTGCTTACCGTCAGACGAAAAATTTGGGGAGTAATTGTCTGAATCTCCCTCGGTTAGTTTTGTGACCTGGTATCGATCTGTAATCAAGCCTGCAACTTGACTAATAATGTCATGATCTGAAGTCGATTGTAACGTTAATCGAAGTTGGCTGAATGCTTTTTTTCGATCGCTATTTTTGAGATAGAGCTTGGCTAACTTAATTCGTAGAACAGCTTGGTCTTTCGGCTGCGCAGGAAGAATAACAATCGCTTCTCGAAGCTGATTAACTGATTGGTTGTATTGCCCTAACTGGTCATAGACCTCACTAAGCAGAACTCGAGCTTTCACATTTTCAGGTTTGACTTGGACAATTTTTTCTAACAGGGAAACAGCATCCTGTAACTGACCTGCATCGATCAATTCCTGAGGGGATTGTAACGGATCACATCCGGATGTTACAAAGAAACACAATGTAAGAGTGGAAAATAACAATCGCTTCATGAGTTACCAGACGATGTCTTCCGCATTAAAGACAGGTCCTTCATAACAGACTCGCTGAAACTCAAAACCCGCATTTGGTAAACGTACTTTACAGACACATCCTAAACAGACACCCAAGGCACATCCCATCCGATTTTCCATTGTAACCTGACAAGGTATTTCATAATCAACTACAATTTTCGTCACCACTTGAAGCATGCCATTGGGGCCACATGTGAAGATAATTGGATTTCGAAGTCCATTTTTAGTAGGTTTTTCTAAAACTGCTAAGAGAGAATCGGTGACAAAACCCTGATTACCAAAGCTACCGTCATCTGTTGTAATATGTATCTCAGCACCTATCTCTTCTAGATCTTTAATACTCAAAAGACGATCACTACTCATCGCACCAACCATAGCAATTAATCTAATTCCATTTAGCCGAAGTGCAGTTGCTAGTAGCATAAGAGAAGCGATTCCCGCACCTCCGCCGACAACAATCGCAGGGTCAGGTTCAACCGAAAGATCAAAACAGTTTCCTAGCGGACCTAGGACATTGATCTGCTGGTCTTGTTGACAGGCTGATAAGATTTCGGTACCTTTTCCGATAATTTGGTAAAGCATAGAAATCTCATCGTCTTTAATACTGTAAATCGTGAATGGACGTCGCAACAGCAAGTTCGATCCTTCATCAATTAAAACATGGATGAACTGTCCTGGTTTCGACTGAGCTGCAATCTTCGGACATTTGCAGCGTAGTAGAAAGTGGTTGGTCGCAATCTGCTCATTCGAAATGATTTTTGTGGTCGTATCAAACTTTTGAAGCAACGAAAATCACTCCTGGTTTTCTAGCTGAAGGACTATAGAAGATAGAAAAAGTTGCTACTATAGAATAGTAATAGTATATGCCTGATTCAAACAGAAAATCAATAGCACGTTGGAGAGGGTCATTTCCTTTTGTTTAAGTTACTAATAAAAGCAAGGATATCTGCTATGGCTTGATCAGATAACTTTTCTACACCCATAGCTGGCATTGTATATCCACCCGCTCGAACATAAGATGCAATCTTATGCAATCTTTTCTGCAAGTTAGCAGGTGGACGAGATTTAACTATTTGGGGGCCGATACCGCCTTTTTTGGGCTTAGCGTGGCAGCTTGCGCAAGCTCTGGCATAAATCTTCCATCCATTTTTCACATTGCCATTAATTTTAAGTATTTGGTTGGCGGCTATTTTTGATGCGTCCTTGCTGATACCTTGCAGTTTTACCTTTGGTGATTTCTTGTCAATCGATATATAATCGAAATAGGCCATTAGGGCTTTGGCCTGAGCTTCAGGTATGGCAGAAGGATCGATTTTGCTTTCCGGAATCCTTTGTAGGAAACGTTGATAGCAGAATCCTGCACCACCTGCGGCTCTTTCAAATATAGCAGGTGTAACCTTTGCCCATTGGGATTTTCCTCGATTTCGCACGCCAATGATACTGTGCCCTGTACGAATTTGTCCATCGGGTTCCTGTTCTTCGTCAAAATCTGCGTGACAAGTTGCACATGACATACCGCTGGCTTTATTTGAATCTATGGTTCCTCCGAAAGAAGGATCATGAAATAGTTCGCGTCCCAACTTTGCTTGCGGAGTGATTTCTGATTTAGCCGCTGTTCCCAAAAAAATCAGAAAAAGTATAAAACCCAAAAATGACAATTGACGCATGAAAATTCTCCTGAAAAATTCTAAGTATTATATTAGACAAAAACATCATAATATTATACAGAACAAAACCTGTTCTATAAAAGCAAAACAGTGTGATAAATCTCATGTTTGATGCTTTATTCCGGCAGATAAAAGATCGATTATTTGTTTCAGTGGCAAAAATGTTGGACATTCCACCAAATCTGATTACTGTGTTCAGTTTGATACTAGGCGGACTGACTATCGGTTTTGTTCTGCAAAAGCTCTATCTTGCGGCCCTGATATTCTGGATTCTAAACCGGATTTTTGATGGATTGGATGGAGCCATTGCCCGAATTCACCAGCGCCAGACAGATCTGGGAGGATATATCGATATCCTATCTGACTTTATCATCTATGCAGCTATTCCCATCAGTTTGGTCGTTAGTTCACCAACTATAGAACGATACTTTTGTTTGACCTTGATGATCTCCACTTTCTACGTTAACGCAGCTTCATGGATGTATCTATCCGCAATTTTAGAAAAGCAAAAACAAGGATCAAAAACAAGCAGTGAAGACACAACGGTAATTATGCCCACAGGGTTGGTTGGTGGTACGGAAACGGTTCTGATGTACTCATTATTTTTTATGATGCCTGAGCAAATCGCTATCTTGTTTTCTATTATGAGTATACTGGTGGGTCTGACAATCTGTCAGCGGTTAATTTGGGCAACGGTAAAATTGTGAGGAAACACTCAATTAGGAAGATAAAGGTCGTAGGGTTGATTTGTATAGTTGACATCTCCGAAATTAGACAGCAACGTTGGTGGTGTCCCACTCAATAGTCTACGTGCTACCAGTCGATTAAGCTCGGGCATTTGATCTTTGGAAAATTCTTCGATTTCCGACAGTGAAAAGTATCTTGCATCATCAATTTCACGCTGATCAGGAATCGGATTGTGGAAATCTATTGGTGTCAGTTGAAAAATCAGGTAGGTTGAATTATCCTTTTTATTTATCCGGTGTCGTACGCCCAGTAATCCATCCACTTTGGTTCGGATCTGTGTTTCCTCAAAAATCTCACGAATACAAGGTGCCAGATACGTAAAACTGGTTATGGTCAATTTTTAATTGTGCAACAGTGCAATGTCATGGGGTGAGAATGTTAGCTCGACTGTTTCTCCTAGATTATAAAGCTTGTCTGTTTTCAAATTTAAGGTGTTTACTTTGAGGATCTTGCTTTTGTTTATTGCGATTATATATTGGATTTGTGATCCTAGATAAGAAGTGGATTCAACCGTTCCCAAAATCCGATTTATGATTTTACCTTCTTTCGAAAACCTAATTAATTCGGGTCTAATATTGAATTCGACAAGACTTCCGATCGGTGGCGGTTGGCTGAAGAAATTTTGCCAACCGACTTGAGGATTTTTTATTTCGTCAGACGATAGTATCAACATGTCTTCGCTGACGTCAATTATCTTTGCTGAAAACAAGTTGGAAGTTCCTACGAAATCAGCCACAGATTTCGTGTAGGGTAACTCATAGATTTCCTTAGGTGTACCCTCTTGAATTATCTCTCCTTCTGACATTACAGCAATACGTGTGGAAGTAATAAGTGCTTCTTCTTGATCATGTGTGACGTAGATTGTTGTTATTCCAAGTTCACGTTGCAAGCGGAGCAATTCCTCTCGCATTTGAATGCGTAACTTAGCATCAAGATTTGATAATGGTTCATCTAAAAGTAACAAGCCTGGTTCGGTAACAAGTGTCCGTGCCAAGGCGACGCGCTGCTGTTGACCGCCAGAGAGTTGAGAGGGACGACGTTTATCATATCCTTCTAAATTTACCATTTTCAGGGATTGTTCAACTCGATCTTGAATTTCAGATTTGGCTGTTTTTCGTTCTCGCAATCCGAAAGCAATATTTTCGAAAACATTCATATGCGGCCACAAAGCATAGTTTTGAAAGACCATCCCTACGTTCCGTTTCCAAGGTGGTATGTCATTCATGAACTGATCGTCAAAGTATATTGATCCTCCATCGGCTGACGTAAAGCCGGCGAGCATGCGCAGTAAGGTTGTTTTGCCACAACCACTAGGTCCGAGAAAAGTGTAGAATTCACCTTTGGTAATATGTAGATTTGCATCCTTGACTGCATGCACATCACCAAATTGTTTTCTCAAACTTTCTGTACGAATTTCTATACTCTGGTTCATAATTTCCTAAGATCCTCAGCAATTTTCAGAGAACCAAGCAACATACTCGTTGGGTTGTTAATCTGAGTAGGGGTCGGTTGCATCTCGAAGCGCGTCACCCAGAAAATTAAATGAAATCACAACAAATAAAACTGGGATAGCAGGGAGAATCAACCATGGATAATGTAATAATACTGTTATACGCTGAGCTTCTTCGAGCAAAACACCCCAACTTGTCATCGGAGGACGGATCCCTAGACCAAGAAAGCTCAGTGTGGTCTCGCCAATAATCATGCCAGGAATCGAAAGTGTTGCAATGACTATAATATGACTATAAGATCCCGGCAGTAAGTGACGAGTGATAATATGCCAGTGGCTCCCGCCTGCCGCTCGCGCGGCCATGACAAATTCCTGTTCACGATAAGCTAGGACTTTTCCGCGAACCTGTCTAGCCAAACTCCCCCATCCGACTAGAGCCAGAATAACGGTGATGCCAAAGAAGACAACAATGGGATGCAAACCTGGTGGTAATGCCGCACCAAGTGCCATCCAGAGCGGAATAGTAGGAAAAGCCAATAATACTTCGATTAAACGTTGTATACAGATATCCACGCTGCCACCGAAATAACCTGAGGCAGTTCCCAGAATTGAACCTAAGATTAAGCTGATGAAGACACCAACTAATCCGACTGTCATTGAAACACGGCCACCATATATTATTCTTGACAACAAATCGCGTCCCATCCGATCTGTCCCCAACACAAACATAGGACCAGCAGATCCAATTAGGTGTCGTCTACCCTTCTGATCTTGGTAGAAAAAGTGGATAGGATAAGTTTGATTGGAATCAGGAGTAAACTCTAATTCCAGTGTTTCCGGATTTCTCACCGATTTAAGTTTGTACACGTGGAAGCCATATTCTGTTGAAAACCGAATTTTTTGTGGAGGGACATGGCGAAAATGCATTTTAATATCGTTATAGTGGTAGGGGGCAAAAAAATCGGCAGAAAAAGCAATAATATAAAAGGAAATCAGGATGGTGGCAGAGATAATTCCCATGCGGTTCTTACGAAAACGCCGCCAGATTAGTTGACGGTAACTGAGACTCGCTAGTTCGCTAGACTCCGGGCTATAATCGTTAGGCAAAGTTTCGTTATCTATATTATTTTGTTTTTCTCTGCTTTTTTTATCATTCATGTCGTATTCTCGGATCGGCCCATGCCAGTGCAATATCAGCCAAAAGGTTACCTGTGACCAGAAGTATGCTTTGCAACATGAGTAATGTTCCTGCCAGATAAACATCCTCCACGAGAAGGCTGCGAAGTAGTAACGATCCAACTGTTGGTAGACCAAGCACTATTGAGACAATGGCTTCTCCGGACAGTATGGCTGGAAGACTCATACCCAAAATACTGATCAATGGATTTATGGCTAAACGCGATGCATGTTTAATAACTACGATGGTTTCTTTGAGTCCCTTTGCTCGTGCAGTACGTACAAATGGTTGTCCTAATACATCAAGCAAATTTCCACGCATGATGCGCATTGAGTAAGCTGTACCGCTCAAACCGACGACAATGACAGGAAGCCAAAGGTGCTTCAGTAAATCCACTAATTTTCCTGTCGTCCAAGGCGCGCCTTCGTAATAAGACGAGAGCAATCCGAACAGCGGAATTCCAAAAACCTCAAACACAAACACCATTAGGGCTAGCGCAACAAGAAAAGTTGGTAGCGACATGCCAATGAAACTCAGTAAAGTCAAGAAGTTATCCGAAAATTTATACTGATGAGTTGCTGAATAAATGCCTAATGGGATAGCGATAATATACGTAAAAATTAATGCGGTAATAGAAATCAGAAGTGTTAGTAGTAAACGATCCCAAACCAGTTCACTAACTTCGACTTCATATTCAAAGGATTGACCAAATTCACCTTGAATAAATCCAGTAACCCACACAAAATATCGGATAACCATTGGCTTATCAAGCCCGTAGCGTTTTCGCAATTCATCGGCCATTTCCATTGAGCTACTATCACCGTATTGTTCCTCAAGTTCCTGTATTTTTCGATCAAGATAATCTCCCTTAGGTAGCTGAATAATAGTAAAGCCTATGATTGAAATTGCGATAAGAGTTGGGACAGCAAGCAGGATACGGCGTATGATATATGTTGTCATGGACGCTTCTCTTTAATAAAATATTGTTCCGGATAACTTGTTGCCGGTCCACTAATTGCCCATGGTCCCAAAATACCTGTACTCGGAACGTTACGGAACCGATTCTTGGAAATCACGAGTTGTGGAGATCGACCTGCTGTACCAAGATGAAATGGGCCTTCATCAATATGAATTTGAACTGCATCCCGAACATATTGATGTCTTTTCTGCAAATCACTTTCCTTCTTGATTTCATCGTAAAGATCAAGTAGCTTCTTGAGGGGGCCCGTCGGTGGTTCTCCCTCTTTTCCACCAGTTTCATACCATTTGCCAACCCTTGGGTGCCAATATTTGGGCAGAGTAGGGAACACCCAATCGGGATAGGTAAACAAATCCATTTCAGCCTCGCCATGCATGCTAACTGTAAATTCCCCCAGATTGCGTCTTAGACTGAGCTCGGATCCAGGTGGTGTATTAATAACAATCTTGATTCCTAACTTCCTCCAATCTTCGGCAATAATTAAACCAATATCATTTTCCTGACTACTCTGCTTTGAGCTTGGCATATCGATGACTATAGTAAGCTTTTTACCATCAGGCCGAAGTCGATTCCCATCTTTATCTCGCTTCGTTAATCCCATTTCGTTCAACAAATTGTTTGCTTCTTCAATATTGAAATCTGCGTCTGCTTTCTTCCATCTTTCAAAAAGTTCCTGCCCCATTGCATCAGTAAAGTGCCAACCTTCTTGGCTTACCGTTGCTGCTTGTGCTTGCAACAGACCACGCCAAGCAATTTGATTGCACTTGTTTCGATCAATACCTAGCGCTAGAGCTTTACGGAAACGTTGATCCCGCATCAGTTTACGTAGTACCGGATCTGGATCGGTCCAATTGAGTAAGATTGCTGGTTGTGCTCCGGCTGTTGTTTCCCACCTTAAGACTTTATAGTCCCCACGTTTTTGGCCTTCTATGTACAAAGCCAAGTCTCTTATCTCTACTTCTCTAAACTGACAGTCAATCTCACCTGCGAGGATTTTTAAGACCCGAACCTGCGGATCCGGCACAAGACTGGTTTTAACTTTATCAATGTACGGCAGTTGTCGACCTAGTGAATCAACCGCATAATAATATGGATTTCGCTCAAATTCGACCCGGTATCCACCTTTTTCGTTCTTGATCATCTTCCATGGCCATAATGTTGGTCGATCTGGATTCTGATGGTTCAGATCTCTCTTTTCGAACTGATTGAAGTTTTTGTGTTCGGAATAATCTGGGTGGAATTGAATCATGTAATGGTTGGGAATGTTGTATTTTTCAGAATGCCAAAATCCAGTTCCCAACCATAGCGGTACAAGCCAGTTTGGTCCGGCAAATTTCATAACAATGGTATAATCATCTGGCGTTTCAATCTCCATCGGTTCGCCATTGACAAGACACCAAACGGGTGGTTCATAACTATGACGTGTATCCAAGCAAAGTTGATAGAAGAAGGCAAATGATTCGGAGGTAAAAGGGTGGCCATCCGACCATCTTATTCCTTGACGCAAATGTATGGTTAATACGGAACCATCTTGGTTAAATTCCCAAGCCTCTGCTGTGCCGGGTTCCAAACCTGAACAATCGAACTTCCAGCGAATCAACGGAGCGTACCCACCAATCATTTTCCAAGATCCCAGTTCGGGATTACTATGGAACCTGTGCCAGGTACCACCGTAGATTCCAGGTTGTTCATAACCGTCAAAGTCAGTTTTCGCAACCAGTGGGTTTTCAGGAATCCGTTCTGCAAGCGAGGGGAGTTTTCCTTCCTCCACCATTCTAGCTAGCATCGGCGCTTCTCTGGCCTCCAAACCGTTTGGATAAGCTGATAGATCCTGCTTCCTTGCCATTTGGTCTGAGCAACCAAAAACAAAAATGATGCTACTCAGAAAGATATATCTGATTGTTTTGATCAATTTCATATTAGGTCAGTGTTCTCTCGATTCCATTAACATATTTTGAATTTTTGGTCATCCGAAACGGAAAATGGTTGGTGATTGTATCTGCGTTCGCATCCTTGCTGGAATCATATTTCAGTTCAAGAACAGTGTTGATTTTATCTGAATCTTGTTGAAAATGAGCTTGGAAATGTGAGCTCGCTGTGTTGCATTTCATATCTGAATCGACAGTGATACGATAGTGCCCATCCCATGATCTATAGTATTTTCGAAGATAACGATTTAGCAGGCAAGGGACCAGAGGGGACACATATGCTTTTACCGAATCCGGAAGATCTGAATTTCTGATCAAATCGTTTAGACCTCTCTCCTCAATTTTTTGGTTAATAAGAAATGAGGATAAGGGGAATTTTTTTTTCGCACCGAGGATTCCTCTCTTAAACTTGAATTCTAACATGGGCTCTTTTGCAGGCTTCAAAAAACTACCATACCAGCGGATCCGGACTTTTACCCGATTTCTTAAACCTTCGATGTTGTCACGGTAGTTTTGCGCTCCAAAGCTATCAAAGTAAATATTGTTTACCCAACGTGGATGATATATTTCGGAAAACATCGCTGGATGGAATCTAATAATTAGTTCTATCTCTTGTTGTGACAATTCAGATATGACGAATTTTCGTTCATAACGCCAAGTTTCAATATCAAATAGCTCTATCATGTTGGTTTTTTGCCTTACATCTATTACGCAAAATGGATGTAAGGCATTTTTTACGAAAACTAGGGCCTAAATAACTATATTAGATGCTTTTTGCTAATGGATCTTCATGGAAAAAACGATGTCAACGAAGAGCATCAATATAACTAGATATCCAGTAGTTGATTAATATAACGTCAAAGATCACAACGTGTTCTTCTCATCTTTAACATCGTACAATATCTTTTTGACATTTTCTTGGTATGTGTTTATTTTCTTATGGTTGATGACGATAGTTGATTTTTCTTCAACAAGATATGGTGTCTTTAGGTTTTTCATCTCAAGGTGTGTTGCCTCTATTAATCCACCGCTAAATTCTGGCTTTTTCTGAAAGGCTACCAAACCATAATGGGAATTATCGATCTTGAGTTGATCAACACTTACCCGAGATAGGTCTTTACTTGCCAAACCGATTTTTACATTTTTAATGTTCACTCGATGAACAAACATTTCGCTGTTTTCCCCAGCACTAAGCCCTTTATCGCCAGCTCCATTGATTGTAAGGTCTTTGACGTGAACTATACTGCCAGACACATCAACGGCATCATTTCCGCAATGAAAAAAAGATGATTCTATGATCTCACCTTCACAGAAATCGGTATCAAGCGCATCAGAAAATGAATGGCTAAAAGCCGTATTTCTAATCATGAATTCCGATCTCATAATATGGAGACTGTCTTCAGATCTTGAGCCAACGAATTGACAGTCGTCAATTTGAACTGGTGATTCATAAAACGTAATGGCTCCTGTCAATTCCCAACCATTTTTTGCTGAGGCTGCCAAATTGTGAAACTTGACGAACTTTAGTTCCGACCGCTCTGGGGAATTCATGACCGTTAATCCTTGGCCCGATGAATTGTTAGACGAAATGATAATCGGTTCCTCTTCGTTACCGATGAAATAGATTGAAGAGTAAGAAAGGATCGTAGCGGAATTGATTAAATTGATCTTTACACCTGATGGGCAAACTAAATGATAGCCTTCTGGCACTATTAGATTTTGGTTAATTGTCCATGTTCCCTTTTGAATAGAAATTTGCTTTAATTCTTCATCGATTTTCAAGAAATCAAATGCATGAATATTAGGTGATTGCCGGATAAAATCATGCTTTACGAAATCATTCTGCATGTAAGACCAAGGGAAGACAGTTTCGGATCTTGCCTTATCCATTCCCAAAATCCGGTAGTTAATTTTCAGGTTGGATCTCATACTCTCATCCCAAGTGAAATTTTTTGGGATCACGAATTTGATGTTTTGATAGTCTACAAGTTTCTTAGGTACTTTGGCTGGAAGGATGATCTGCTCGTTAGCTTGAAATGTAACTGAGTCCTTGTATGAAACGCTGTTTACTTCAATTGGCAGGGACTGAATGTTTGCTGCTTGAAGCTCAATTTCATTCTCGCTTACCTTATACTGATAGGCATGCAGTCCCTTGACGGGATTCAGAATTGTTTTGATGTATTCTTGATTTTCCCTATACACTTTTTTTGAAAAACGAGGGCGGAAAAATTCGCTTTTGAGAATACTAAGGTTAGCATTGAGTTTAGCACTTACAGATGCGAACAGATTGTCGAGATAAGCTAGGTCTGAAATCCGATTTAGCGCTTTGACATATCGACGAAAGAATACTTCATCATTAAAAATTCTTGCATAGTAGCTATCCTCAATTTGTGACGTATGGTTTCCAAGATGACTTCCATTAATCGTGGCACACAATGACCTAACAGGCTGACCCGCATTCCCATCAAATCCAATAGGCTGTAATCTCGAGGTCATAGGATTATAGTAGAATCTTGCGTTATGCCAACGTGAACCGTGTTCGGCTCCCATTAGATCGGTAAGAGCAAAAAATGTAGCTAGCTTTTCAACATCGAAAACTTGGCTGGTCTGTAATTGTCCCCGACGAAATGATTCCAGGAGATGCACTGCTTTGAGATATTGTTTGAGATTACTTGGTGTCGAAATCCACTTCGATGTTTGAAATGCATCGATATCACTTGAGAGGTAAGACCCACTGCTCATCCTAGCTTGATAAAATGCACTTTTTTGTGCTATTTCTTTCCAGAACAATTCCTCGTTGAATCTTACGATTGGTCCGTTCCGTAACTGATTATGACCTAAAAGGTATTCGTCAAAATGCTCTTCTAAGGCATAAATGCCTAGATTTTCTTGGTTCAAAATGACTCTGATGAACTGATATCGCAATCCCAGAAGACCTTCTCTTCTCAGTGTTTGATGGAAAAGCCATTCATTAAGATAATTCCGTGTTTTGGGATGATGTATGGAAATTTTTTTCATTCCCAAAATAGTGTTATGTCCTTTAACGATGATTCGGAAAGACCACTTTTTACCTTGAAGATGATCTATGTGGTCACCTTTTAGGCGGAGTTTAACTTTTATTGTTTCATCTCCATGTTGTATTGTTGCTGGGACATAGTCAGCTTCCGTAACGAACAATTTACCTTTTCTTAAAGCACGCTCTTTTTGAAGAAACAGTTTGCGAAAATTTTTCGGATTAATATTTATTCGAATCTGATCTGTTTTCTCTGTTTGCCGTATTTGAGAGAGGCTAGCAGAGGCAAAAATTGCTACCGAATCGCGAACTGATTTTATGTTGACCTCGAATTCACGGTAGTAATGACCGCCATAGATAAAAATTAGTAGGCTGTATAGTATGAAGACAAAACTTATAAACAGGTAAAGCAATAGTTTCCAAGATCGAGCATTCTTGAGAAGCCAAATTTTTTTCCCGCCTAATGAAATCCAGTGTTGCTTATTGGAATTTTTGATTTCCAATTAAATATATCCCCATATATGAACGCCATTAGATGAAGCTCAGCTGTTATCTAGAAACGAGACACGTATTGAATCATTGAGCCCCTGTAATTCAGATTTACTCACCTCTAATTGTGAATAATTTTCAAAACCAACTAGAAATGATACTTCCAATAAATTCGAGTTTTCGTCAAACCTTTTCAAGTTAACGTTTGTGCAATGCTTCTGGAGCACTTTGATAATAGTATTAAGTTCGTTTCCATCTTGAGCTGGGCTTGAAATTGTCAGGTACAGATTCTGGCCGCTTTCCACATCATTTTGATTAATATTTTTCAAGCAGATTATCGCGGTAATTGTTAGCAGTGTAATGATTGTGATGATAGCTTGATTCGCTCCAATGCCCATCCCAATTGCAATAGTGAGAAACAGATATGAAAGTTCTTCTGGTTCTTTGATTGCCGTTCGGAACCTAATGATTGAAAGTGCCCCAATTAAGCCTAGTGACAATGCTAGTGATGATTTTACAATTGTAATGATAAACATTGTTGTCATCGTAATCGGCAAAAAGTTGCGGGCGAATTGTTTTCGATTGGAGAGTGCCGATCCGTATTTGGTATAAACCCAACCCAAAATTAACGACAGAACTGCGGATAGAAACAGGTTGAAAACTATGATCCAAACGGAGACTTGTTCAGTCGTGCTAATTGCTAATTCTTGTAAGATTGGTAAATTTCTCACAGAGGGATTATTAGCCTCACATTATTAAATGATTGGACCAAGACAGACTAGATTCCTTGAAGAGACAATTCATCATGTCGATGACAGGCCACTCCTGATTCTGATGTGGTCGGTTTGAGTTGCAACTCTTCTTGTGCACAGACATCCACCGCATAGCCACATCGTGGATGGAAATGACACCCCAATGGTGGATTAGAGGGATCTGGAACATCTCCTTCAAGTCTAATTCTTTTTCGTCCTTTTTGTATCTCTGGATCTGGCATTGGAACTGCTGATATTAGTGCTTCGGTATATGGATGTTTTGGATAACGGTAAATCTTGTGTGCAGTATTGGTTTCAACAATCCGACCAAGATACATGACTGCAATGCGGTCACTAATGTGTTCTACAACACTCAAATCGTGGGCGATGAAGATATAAGAAAGCTGGAATTCCTCCTTTAGTTCCTCCAGCAAGTTGAGAATCTGAGCTTGGATCGAAACATCCAATGCTGAGACTGGTTCATCTGCAATAATCAGTTCTGGCTTTAATGCTAACGCTCGTGCAATCCCAATTCTCTGTCGTTGTCCTCCGCTGAAAGCATGTGGATAACGACGCATATCATCTTTCTGTAACCCAACTGATTCAAGCAAGTTAACAACTTGGTCTTCTGTTTCGGATCTATTTGAAACTTGATTGACGTAGAGAGGCTCAGCAATGATGTCACCAACAGTCATCCGTGGATTAAGGGATGAATATGGATCCTGAAAAATCATCTGCATCCTGCGTCTGTAAGGTTTCAATTCAATCTGAGTCAGTTTGCAGAAATCAATCTGCTCCTCACCAAACAAAACCTCGCCATCAGTTGGTTCTATCAGCCGCATCAAGCAGCGGCCAGTCGTGGTTTTTCCACACCCACTTTCTCCAACCAACCCAAGTGTTTCTCCACGGTGCACATCAAAACTCACGCCATCTACCGCTTTTACGTCTCCAACCTGCTTTTGCAATATGCCCCGTCGAATTGGGAAATATTTCTTTAGATTTTTAACTTGAAGTATTTTTTCCATTCTTTATTTTACATTGACTTTAATTGGATTCATGGAGCCAGCAACGAACAGAACTGTGTTCGCCAACTGCTTTTAGTTCAGGCATTTCATCACAACGCTCAAATCGTTCTGCACAACGCGGGGCAAACGCACAACCCGGTGGCATTGCCGACGGACGGGGTACAGATCCTGAAATCGAATGCAATCGCTCACGCGATTCGGTTCCAAGTACTGGAATTGATGCCAGCAAACCACGCGTATATGGATGGAGAGGATGGTAAAAGATCTGGTCAAGATTTCCTTTTTCAACAACACGGCCAGCATACATAATAACGATCTCATTAGTAATTTCGGCTATTACACCTAGATCATGCGTAATCATCATGATTGCCATGCCCAGTTCCTCCTGCAATTCCCGCATGAGATCAAGAACTTGAGCTTGAATTGTTACATCCAATGCGGTTGTCGGTTCATCTGCGATTAACAGCGAAGGATTGCAGGAAAGTGCCATGGCGATCATCGCCCTTTGGCGCATGCCACCAGAAAATTGGTGAGGATAATCATCTACACGTTTATGTGGTGCTGGAATTCCAACTCTTTCTAACATTTCAATAGATCGACTACGAGCTTCTTTTTTACTGACCTGCTGATGGAGAATAACGGCCTCAGATATTTGGTTTCCTATTGTATAAACAGGATTCAGAGAAGTCATTGGTTCCTGAAAGATCATAGCAATATCATTGCCGCGGATGGAGCGCATCTCTTCACTTTTTGGTGCTAGTTGAGTTATATCAATTGGTAGGTCCTTATTACTTTTGTAATAATGGATCTGCCCCTTTTCGATATGGCCAGGTGACTGAAGTTGTAGAATGGAAAGACCTGTGACACTCTTCCCGCAACCGCTTTCACCTACGATGCCGAGAGTTTGTCCACGGTTAATTGAAAAGCTAACATCATCAACCGCTCGAATAGCTCCGTCATCGGTGTTAAAAATGGTACTTAATCCAGCGATGTCTAGTAGTGGATAATCCAAAAATTGAATCCTAAGATAAATTATAGATTGATACAGTAACCGGTTTTAAGGGACTAGTTTTCTGCTGGGACCTTGAAGTTTTCAACATCCTCAAGAATTAGCAGGCCAAGACTACTAGGAGGAACTGACTCGGTGTTGGGCATTTGTTCGGCCCAATGAACTGACCGTTCGTCTGATCGATGAATGATGAAGTTAAAACCTAGTTTATTGTTTTGTTTCATTTTTATAGGATCAAATCCTTTAAGTATGGGATAGAAGGGGAGACGAGCCTCGATAGTATAATAATTTTCCTGTTCAGTTGCAGCTATTTGTAATCCCTTAGCTTCGTAATTCGGGATTAAATTGGGGGCAGACTGTCCGAAATATGGACGGTTGCCATCAAAGCCGCCGCCCTTTGGACAAGCCCAAAAAATGAACTGATCCGAATCACCTTGGTTATTAAGATAAGCAGGTCTGTTTTTATGTGTTGGGTGCAGGTCAATATGGAGTTCCAGTGCATCAGAACCTTGATAATATCGAATTGGGTCGTCCACGTCAACTTGATTGTCATAAATTTGTGCTAGAAAGTATAGCGAGTCTTGGTCCCATTGCAGCCATAATAGACCTTCATCTTTTGGAGTTACGATTGCTTTTTCAAGTGGCCATTGATCATCAAGTCCATCAATGACGACGGATTTTTTTGTTCTGGCTGCCCAAGCAACCAAATTCGATCGGCATATGGTTGTTATCTCGATATTTGTTTCACCCGTCTCGATTAAACGGTCGTCGTAAATCATGGTAATCGTTTCTCCACCGGTTAATCCAAGCTGATTGGATTCATTGACATGTTGTCCATATGTTGTTTGAATTGATCCACGAAATATCCGAGAATTTTCGTTTTCTTCTAGAAGCATAATATTATTATCTATTTCCGCCTCATTGATTCGTACACGTAACTTGATTGATTCAGTTGTAGAAGGATCAACATTGAGATCCTGATCTTCTACGCGGAAGTAAAGTGTAGAACCAATATTGAAATTTTGGAGCACAGAACCGTCTGTACGGATGATAGTTAAATTGCCACTGACCCCTTTATCGGTGTAGGTAATATCCTCAACAGTTGTTGAATTAATGGTCCTAAATTGGGGCGCATATATGGCCGTCACTGCTTCTTCTCCTTGTACGTCAAGCGTGTCATCCACGATTGCAGTCCTTCCATAACGGGTTGGAACTACCCCCACAAATACGCCGTCTTGGTCTGGCTTCCTTTCCAGTACGACATCAACCTGATCTTGTGTGCGATCACCATAAACAGTGATCGTTACTTCATTCGCGTTAACAACAGTACTGAGGAGAAGATCTTCGAGCCAGAAGTAAAGCAGATCTCCAGCGATGAAACTGCCGACTTCGCTCTCATTTCTATCGGTAATCTTTAGAATGCCTTCATTCCCACTGAGTACGATCGCCTGCACTTTTGTCATTACTCCGGTTTCACCAGTTGCGGTGAGTGCGTCCAAATAGCTAATAGCAATTACTTCTTTATCAGTAAGCACTAATCCAATTGGATCAGCATTTGCTTGGTTGCTAGTTGTTAGAGAGCCTTCAAAGATACCGGAATTTTGGGTCGTTTCGTGCAGATTAATAACCTTCTGATTTTCAAGTACATTTCCGCGAACAGTTACTTTTGCTGATTCAATTTCTTCAGGAAAAAGATCTAAATCCTTATCTGTTAACCGAATCAACAGCTTTTCGTTATTGTTGAAACTTCCGGTACCGACAGAGAAATTACTGATTAAACGAGCTGATTCGACAGTATAGATTTCAATATCGCCGGTTTCCCCCACCTCTACCATCAGATCAACACGGATTCTTACCTGTGTTGCGCCGGTATTCTGTAGCGCATCAGTATATACAAAGGTAACAATGTCACCTCCTTGAACTTGGAGGGTACCATCATTTACAATTGGGTTCTCACCATAATCAGTTTTTAGTCGACTGCGGAACACGCCTGCGTTACCAGAAATCTCCAGCATCGTTATTCTTATTTTATCACGGACTAAGTTCTCGGTAAGATTGGTTTCGAAAACTTGAGCTACTGCGTTTGTTGTATCCAAGTCTGCATCTTTGATTTCAAGGATTAACGTATCATTTGCACGGAAACGGTTTATTTGGGGATTTGATGTGGAATCTGGGTCGAAACCCGATTCATGATAAACGTGGATACTTCCAGTCGTGCCAAGGTTTGCTTCGCAGGTATCAACGACCTTGATGTTTGTTTCGCCTGTTTCCTTCAGACCATCGAGGTAGACAGCTTGAATTTTTTCTGCTCCTTTTACCTGAATTTTTCCATCACCAATTTGTGCTTCGGTACTATATAGTGTAGAAATGGAACCGGAAAAGTTTCCTTCGGAAGACGTCGAAAACAATACGATTTTCTCTCGATCATTTAGCATATTACCAGTGATAGTAATTTCAATAACATCTTGAACGATGTCCTTATCATGAAGACGAAAGTGAAGTGTGTTTCCTGCGTTGAAATTTTCCAGATCGGTAACCTGATTTGATTGTACAATTTCAATGATTCCGTCATAGCCAGTCATAGCCTGAGCAATTCTCGAAATCAAAACCTCAGTCTCTCCGGAACCTTGGATTTGATCGATGTAAACAACTGTAACTTTTTCACCGCCGATCACTTCGAGTTTATTGTTTTTAGTATCAGCTTCTATTGCATATTCTGTTTCGACAGAAGCGGTAAAGATGCTGCTATCAGCATCAGTTTCAATTAACGCAAGTTTATATTGATCCTGTAATCGGTTGCCTTCAATTATGATATCAATGACTTCTCTTTGTGTTAAATTTTGATTGAGATCGGTATCTTGAAGCTCAATTTTTAGAGGAGTCCCCGCTTTGAAAGGGGTATCTTCAGATATGAGCCTTCCGTTGATATTCAATTGCGCAGTATCTCCAATTTTGACCGTTGTTTGAGTTTGAATTGTTACATTGGCTTCACCTGTTTCAAGTAGTTGATCCATATACTCAACACGGATTGTCTGCATCCCAACTGCTTGAAGTTTCATGTCGTTTGGTTGAGGGGTTTCGCTGTAGATAGTTGTGAGCTGACCAGAATGATAGTTGTGTGTTGGATCAAACAGAAGTTTAATTGATTCACTTTCATCGGTTCCATTCACCGACAGTTTCACCATAATCTCGTTGCTTTTTAACACATCGGCATCTTGAACAATAATGTCAATTTTTGAACCCAGTTCAATCAGTTCAGCCGATTTTTCGACATCATCAATGAAGATTTTTCCATCGTTTCCGCTGGTTGCAATCACTGTTGCTTCAACTAGCTTGTTTTGCTCGTCACGACTGAAATAAGGATCGATGTAAGTTAATAGAATTTCGTCATTCCCACGTACTTTTAATATGTCTAGAGAATTGTCTGTTGCTTTAGCTTTATCGCGCTCTTTTTCAAAGACAGTTACAACCCGTGTAGTAAACAGAGAACTATTTTCAGATCTATCCCCCCTAACATCATCAATTAAAGTAGTGAAATCAGTCTCATATAACGTAAGAAGCATGGTTTGGTCAGTGGCAATGTTCATTAATGTGGCTTGAATTGACTCCGAATCTGTGCGATCGGTGTTACTGTCTGCATCCCATACACATAAGCTAATTACGTTACCTGCTGTAAAAGTAAATATGGGCATTAGTAGCCGTTCGTCCATAAATACAATCCGACCGCTAATTTGACTGACCAATTCAATTGCATTCCAATTGCTGGGTGAAGCGTTTACATCACCGGAAGCATAAGCAAAACTACGATCCCCCACCGAATAGATGTAGTTGAATCCGATCGATTTGCCAATATCGGGATTGTAATTCTGCAGAACTAGATCCTTTGGAAGACGCATTTCTAGATTATACCCTTTGTCTGTTGGCATGATTTTGGCGTCAATATGTTTATGGAAATTAATATTCTTAGGGATGGCATCCATATGGTGGTGAGTCTGAGTTGGATGAACGAAAAGTTGATTTTCGTCCGATCTGTAGATTGTCAAAACGAAATGGTGATCACTTGTTTTATACATGCCAGTTGAAGATTGTCTAGTAGAATCACAGAAGATATGAATTACGTCACGATCAGTACTTTTAAGTCCATTACGGTCGATTGCCGCAGCAATATAAAAATTTTCTTCGTTCCATTGGGTATAGAGTGTGACTGGGTCTTGCATTGGTTTAGATTCTAGGAACTGGCCATTTTTTTTTGGATCCGGATCAATTTCACGTGCAGTATGTGGGTATAAAAGGTGCCAATCTTCTATATAACCATCAATTACAATCTCTTGATCTACCTTGATGGAACGACCAATCTGCTCGTTCGAAAAATGTTGAGATTCTACCGTTTCAGGGTCTGAAATTTTAATAGGTCGAGCTTCGTATAGTCGGACTTCAGAAACAACTGCATTAGGACCAGAAATGCGATTGAAATGAAGTTCTAAACGTCCATCGGCATAAGCCTCAGTGGGAATGGGAATAGTTTCAGTACTGAAATTCCCTGCAGGTATTTTCATTGCTGAATGAAGGATATACCCGTCTGCTAAGAGGTTTTGAATACGTGTCCCATTATTTTCTTGCAGATATTCCACTTCTACCCAATAGAGCATCCAAGGTTTAAGTTGATTGTATCCAATCTTTACAGTGTCGTAATGGTAGGAGAAACTTCTGGCGGAATCAGGATTACCAGGGTTAACTTTGCTAGGTTCTTCACCTTCAGCAAGAAAATATCGATTTTCGCCGTAGGTTTCTCGGTCAAAGGCAAATCCTTGTGTCAAGTGTGGAGTCAAGGTGTTATTTGCCTCACCAAGCCGTTCATGTTGCATTTGGATGGCATTGTAGTTCCCGAATTCTCTCTCCAAATTATTAGGTCGATAGTCTTCGGTGTAGATCTCGAATTCGCGGATCTCAGCGTAATCACCGTGCCAAGCACCGTCTTCAATATGTAAACGGATATAACGCCCCATCACCGGTATATTAAAGAGATGCTGATCTCTTACAGTCTCATCCGGTAATTGCTGGGATATATAGACATCCTGATAATCTTGTCCGTTTGAACTAATAGCAATTGAGTAGGTCTCAACGTTGTCTCCGGGACCATCAGTAGTCAACTGAAACCCGTATATTTTTTGAATTTCGCCGATATCTGCGGTAACATAAATGGGCGTTACCGGCGGTGTGTATTCTATTTCAGCTACTTTCTCTTCGTTCCCAACTTCAGTTTCCATCCGTTGAGCCGCTACCCATTTTGAGTCTCCGAAAGGAATTAGATCCTTTAGCATCGGCAATCCAGCTTGATTGAAATTGGAAGTCATCGATTGAATGGGTGTATGGGATTTATATCTTAATCCAACTTGGAAATCATCAACTTTTAGATTCGGTTTATTGTTAAACCAATCGTTGACCACAACTTGAATCCAGCGTGCTTCAATTGGAAACTGAAAGGGTTGCAACGCAAAATTGTATTCACGAGAGTTCCCAACATAAGAGAAGGCTCGTGTGAAACGTGATTTAGACCTATTCTTTCCTACCCAGACATCAAATTGTTTCGGTCCACTTTCATTTGGGTCTTCAAATCGAACCTTAGCTTTATCAACCAAGTAGACATAACCGAGATCATAAGTGGCAAAAGGAGGGTCACTCCTGATCAAATCTGTCGATTGGAGGGAGACATCCTCCATTTTGCGAATGGGTTTGATGAAGTATTGGTTTTTTCTCAGGTTAATTTTATGTCGGGGATAAAACAGAAACCCTAGTAGGATTGCGAGACTGCCGTAGAAAAGATACTTAGCCACAGAGCTAACCTTTAGAGCATGTCAAGAGAATTTTTCAATTCTTGAAGACGGCGATTAATTTTTTGTTTGTCAATTTGGTTTCCGTCAACGTATTCCCTTAGCTCATGCGGCAAATTCGGTGGAATCATCGACCGGGAATTTGCTTCACGAAGTGCCAAAAGTCCCATGAATTCATTCATCTCAGGTGAATGTTCAGGAACATAGTCGTCAATGGTTCTATTTAGATCTTCTTGGGATACAATCTCACGTTCATGTCGTTTGGCAAGATTATAGCTTCTTAGCACGATACGTTCAAGATCTCCACCGCTTAGTCTACGTGTCGCTCGGTTTGTTTGGCTGAAATCAATACCATCAACGGAAATCTGATGTTTCCTAAAAAGTTTCTCCAGAATATCAGCACGTTCCTGACCGGTTGGCCGTAGCAAAATTAATCGATGATCAAAGATCCCGCGTTGTCGAAACACTGGATCAATGGCATCTGGGCGATTTGATGCGCCAACCCAGAGAATTTTTCCGTGGTATTCCGGGTTACTGATCATATTGGTCAGTTCAGCGGGCAACATGCTGTTTGGTGTTTGCACACCATGATTAACATGCGGGTTGCTTACCAAATCGATTTCGTCGACAAAAACAATTACTGGTATTACGGCTTGGACAAAACTAAGTGCCATCCTTAAATCGCTTTGATATGATTTCTCATCGCCCGCCATTGGTTTCTCAATACCAATCCATTCCCGTGGACTTTTGAGTCGAACAAATGTCAATCCACTGTATTTAGCAATCATCTGAGCTAGCAAGGTTTTACCAGTACCTGGAGGTCCTAGCAACAACAACCCTCGCGGTGCACGCTTCAGGTCACCTTGATGGATAGCGGATGTGATATCTCTCATTATCTCGCCAACGTGTTTCATTCCACCGACCACTGAGCGATCGTAGGGAGTTGGCAAAACTTCTAGGAGGCCTCGGCTATGAGTGTCGACATTCTCACGCCGGTACTGAGCAATTAGCGTTGGTGTAATTGGTTCACGCACTTCCTCCGCTCGCAAGGCAACATCATGGATGCCCAAAAGGGTAAGACCTGCGGTGTCTCGGGCAACTTGTTCAATCGTTAAATCTGAGTGCAGTTTAATCTGTGTCGTAATTTGCGCTCGCGAATCGGGATTGGTCTGAACCGGCAAGTTGATTAAGTGATTAATAAATTCAAATCGATCATTGTAGTTTGGAAAAGGAATTTCCACGACTGGGACATCACTATTTTGGGTCAATACTGGGTGAACTTCGGTAATATCATGCGCTGCCATCAATAAGAGGTGCTTTTTCAGCCTTATATCGAAGTCCGCTGCCCACCTCTGCAACGTATCCAAAAATGTCGTGGTTTCTTCTGAGAGTACGGGGATTTCCCCATTTGGTGCTACTTTTTCTGTATAGAACATTACCAGCCCAATCTTGTATCTTGTTGTGCTGAAAAGTGTATTAAGTTGATTTAACCAATCAGAGGTTATTGGGAGTTTACCAGAGCCAATGAAGGGGTCCTCATGTATCTTCTCGTGGATTACACCGGAGTTGATTTTTTCGCGATATGGGTCAACTTCACGTTCAGAAACAATCTCCCACTGAGCATCTTCAATTTCTACTGGATTCCCGCTCGAGTCTTCACCAGCAAGTTCGAACTTATAAGGTTCTCTCGGTTTAATCTCTCTTGGCATCTCCTCAAACTTGATTTTGGCAAGTTCTCCAGGAACAACTACGATCTCATCAGATTCGGCATTCACATTATGTACTTCAACAGTGATTTTCCCTTTACCTGCTTTTGAAGCAGCGAAAATACCATCAGGTGTTATGTCACCGATTCCTCCTTCAACTTTCCAATGTGCTTGTTGAATCCCAATTGGACGATTCGATTCGTCAAAACCGGTTAATTTTAGCTGGATTTTTTGACCAGATTCTATTTCAAATTGTTGAGGTGATATTTCAAGTTGCTTGATCTGATTATCCGTAATACGGAACCGTGGTGATTCAGTACGCACATTACCAACTGAAGCACGGATTCTCCCCAGCCCAAGTTCCTTTGCTATAAATGTGCCCTGTCCATCGAATTGGCCGACGGAAGGCAGATCTCCTTGCATTTCGCCAACCCATTTAACATCTTCACTAATCAATCCAAGTGAACGTTGGATCCATTTCCAATGATCTATTTGTGGCCAAATAATTCCTTGCGAAGGTGTATACCCAAGAACAATATCGCATCCAACCATATTCAATTGTTCCATGAGATAATAGAATATGGGTAAATATCCGTGTTCTGTGTCTTTTGCCAAGTCATATGTATTATAGTGAAGCATAAACATATGTGCGGAGCCTGCTTTGTATTCCTTGGCAATTCGATCAAAAAAGTTGGGCACTTCCTTCACCTTATTATCCTATATTTCATTAGTCTTTATCATAGCATGGACACTATCAATTAGCAAGGCTTTGCTAACGCTTGTTCAAAGAGTTTGACTTCTTGAAATGGGCTAAATTCTGACCAAAGGAGTTATAGCATACTGCAAGGAAAAGTAAAGAGCCTAGATTCAAGTTTCTAGGGTGTTATCTGGCTCGATAAAATTGATCTCAAAACTCTGAACTACATCTTGGGCTTGGAGTGCAGTGCCGACTAGCAGGTAGGATAAGAACTCCAGTTTCTTAAAGGCTGATTCAAGAATTACCGATGTAATGAAGTGTTTGCTGTTTCACTAGTTCTTCGGATGGACTGATTAAGAAGATCAATTATGGTGGATCAAGATAGAATTTTTGGAGCAGGTTCAGCTGGTACGATGATATTTCGGTTGGCAGTTTGATTCGGAGTGTTACAAGCTGATCTCCAGTTTCTGTTCCCTCTTCATTCGGAAGTCCTTTCCCAGAGAGTTTAAACTCATGGTTGGGTTGTGTCCCAGCAGGGATATCAATAAGGGCGGAATTATCAAGCGTTTGTACCGAGGCCTGCTTTCCCAAAATAGCGTCGATAAAATCAATCTCTACTTCGCTATGGAGATCGTTTCCATGTCGTGAGAGGTATGGATGTTCTCGAATCCGAACTTTCAGAAACAAATCACCGTTTGGCCCACCGTATACACCTGGTTCCCCTTTGCCAAGAATTTTTAAGCGTGTGCCGTCTTTAACGCCTGGTTTTACAGTAGCCATTATTTTGTGTTGTTTCTCAATTCTACCTGTTTCTCTGCAATTGAAGCAGGGAATCCCTTTGTCATCGATGTTGTCACAGCAGCTGGGACATATACGTCTAACATCAACATTTCCCATTTGTACCTCGATAGTACCGGTTCCTGCACATCTTCGACACCCACGCGAGTCGATGGCTCCTTGCCTCCCTATACCGTTGCAGCGGATACAGGTTTCTTGAATGGTTATTGGCACCATGAATTGCCCGCCCTGCATAACGTCTTTTAGACCTATCTCAAGAATTTGCTGGATACTTTCACCACGTGTGGGCCTTTTGATCTTTGTTTTCTGATCTTCAGATTCGGTGAAGAAATCAGTGAAGAAATCTGAGAATTTCCCTCTTGCTCTTTCGTGTGCAGTTGGAGATTCGTTGGTTGTTTGTGGTGTAGGTTTTGTCCTTGTAGAAGATTGTTGGTTGCGTTTAGCAGATCGTGGTTCTGCCCTGTATTGACTAGCAGGATAAGACCGATCGTATTCTGCTCTCTTTTCCGGGTTTGACAGGACAGCATACGCTTCTGAGATGCGTTGGAATTTGTTTTCGGCAGTAGGGTTATTGGGGTTTTTGTCAGGATGAAATTCAATCGCAAGCTGACGGAACGCTTTTTTAATCTGGTCAAGCGTAGCAGACGTTGAAAGCCCTAGAATTTTATAGTAATCCACAATTCAAGCATCCATCTATAGTTACATTTGGTTTTCCAAGGTCACTATAGTATACAAGATTACACACTAGACGTGTAATCGTTTTTGCCTTGAAGTGTCGTGTACAAAGGAGATATACAAGGCAATTTTTACTATCAATTTTGCTTAAGCATATGCTATCCTTAAATTGTACAATAATTTGAGGTTACGAAAGCATGGGTCTCGGAATTAAGGAAATATTCGTAAGATGATGTGGCGTACCCAGGCACGGGCCTTTGCACTCCAGATGCTTTATCAGGTTGAAATACATCAAGACAGTTCTGTCCTTGATTTTGCATGCTTTTGGAATCAACCAGATACAAATGTGTCAGATGGGTTTTATCCGCTTAGTGTATTTCGGTGGTTGTTGTATGGGAATACAAGTCAGATGAAGAAAGTTCAGGATGATTTCAATCAAAAAGTTGCTACTGTCCAAGAAACATTTGGCAAACGGGAAAAAAATCATCATAATCCCAACCAAGAGTTGGTTGATCTATTCAAGAATTTATTCTGGAATAGAACTGAAGATGGTGAAGACGACACGGTTGAAATATCTGTTCACCCGTCTGGGCAGAAACGAGAAATTTTGCTTAAAGCATTTGAAGCATCAGACAATATCATCGATTTTGCCAATTTATTGGTGCAAGGTACCATTGAGAATTTGGTTACCATTGACCAATTGATTGATTCAGCTTCGGAACATTGGACACGCGATAGGATGCCACTCACTGATTTGTCAGCTTTACGGCTAGCAACCTATGAGATGTTATTTCTCGCGGATATTCCTTTCGCCGTTTCAATTAACGAAGCGGTTGAACTCGCTAAAATATTTGGTACTGATGATTCCCCCAAATTTGTCAATGGTGTTTTAGATAAAGTTAAGGAACTGAGTTCCACAAATCATATCTCACTCAATCTTCTGGAAGTTAGTTCCAACCAGAATGAAGAAAAAAGATAAAATATGGTAATATCTCTCCGAAGATTCTTATCATTTGTGGCCGTTATTTCCTTTTGTACTAATGTATTAGCTGTCTTTGCCAAGGAGGTGAAATTTGATTTTCAATTCGGAGGTAAAGGTAATGATGGAGGAAAATTTTCGGATAAAACATTATTTAGCTTTGATCAAGAGGGAGCTATCTATATTGCAGATAACGGCAAAGGGACGAGAAAAATTCAGAAACTTATGCCGGATGGTACTCTCGACTTTACAATTAAGAGCGAACCAAAAAAGTTTAGCTTTGCAAATATCACGGATATGGCTATCGGCATTGATGGGAAAATTTATGTTTCAGACTGGAAAATTTCGCCGATTGAAGGGGCAGATGATCCAAAGCTCTTCACTTACGGGGCTTGTATTCACAAATTTGATGCTGAAGGTCAGTTCATCAAGACCTATTTCGTTCACCGCTTAACTCATTCAGGGATTAGATCCCTTCCTGACTCACCATTAACTGACACATCTCTTCCATTGACGCACGAATCACTTTCTCGGCACTCTCAGTTTTTTGACACTGCGTTACCCGCTTTAGATCCTGATGGACACTATGCGCTTTTTCTTCCGCAGGGAAATACCAAGAGAACCTTTTTTCTCTCGGTTGATGAACAAGAAAATATGTACGTTTTTGATGACGGCGAAGTTCGAAAAATCTCTGCGGAAGGTTTTATACTGTCAACATTCATGGTAGATCAACCTGGTGCTGGACAGGTCGCTGAAGCTGCTGACATGGCGATTGATCTGGAAGGATATGTTTATATTGTTGATCAAAAATTGAATCGCATCTTGAAATATAATGCCGATGGGGAATTCGTTTCGACTTTTGGGAAACACGGTTACGACGATGGGGAATTAATATCCCCGTATCATCTGGTTGTGTTAGCGGATAATTCGGTTTTTGTTGCAGATAAATCCCGATACTGGAAACTATCCGCTTCCAAGTTGCCAACTCGCATGAATGATCCACTAATGACTCCCAAATTTCAGCGACTTGTTAGTGCAGGGCGAACTTTTCAGAGTCAATTTTTGAGGGTTCAGCGATTTGGTGCTAGCGGGGATTTTCTAGAAAAGACCCTAGTTCGTTTTCAACGAGAAGACAAGGATTTTGCCAATTTGGACTTGAAGGCAATTGATTCAACTGGCAGCCTCTATTTTATCAATGCCCAATCGTTGCGAGTAAGCAAATTTTCACCAACCTCTCCGTTTGTTAGGTCCGCATTACAAACCGAAGTCCAACTCACGTACCACCGGAATGATGAGGGCATCTGGATCGACAATGAAGATGATTTGGATGCTGACGTTTATCAAGAGGCAGATTATGAACAAGATCTAACCAACAGCGGTATAGATGCCACCACTACCTTGACGTACGATTTTAACGAAGACTTTCGGATGGATCTGACTCACACCGTTGGTTGGAGTGAAACAACCGATGATTTATACTATCGTACGCCTGCCTTCGAAGACTTTCGAGGTAGTTTTGTGGCTGATGGCCGGACAGTCAAAGATAGTTTAAAGAATAGCATTTCGTTGGGCTTTGAACTCATCCGAGATCATAATCCTTATACCTATAGGGAAATAGGCGGAGGGGTCAACCTGTCGGTTTCGAACATGGGACAGATTAAGTATGCTTTTGACCCAGGTAACAAAAGTTACCTCGATTTCTCAGCTAGAAGTCTAGGTTGGGGGGCCAATGTATACTACGATTTTGGGCGAAACTTCCGACTGAAATTCCAAATCAAAGGATCAAACAGTGGAGGAAGTTACACTTACAATGATGAACTTGATATGCTTTACATGACTTTTGCTTCAGAAGCTGGGTCTACTCAAGTCAAAGTCATGATTGATGGAGTATTCTAAAAGCTTAAAGCATAATGATGCTCTCTTCCGGTTAATATGTTTAAGTTTCATTCTTAACTTTGGGTTTTGGCTAGCCAAAAGAGAGTATGATATCCGAGAAAATGCTTTTAGGTAGTGAGCACGCCCACGATTTTTCCCGAGACGTAGAGTGTTACAATGCCCATACTTTAATTTCCCTTCTGAATTCTCGGGATGAAATTGTGTCGCTCGGTTTCAGGAATCCTTTTTGTTTTAGCCGTCTGTGCACTATCTTTGATAGTTCGAAATTACGGCTATTTATTTAATCTAATTAAACAAATCTAAATGATTATGCTAGTAAAGGCGAACTGAAATCAGTTTTGGTGAACCTTGCAGTGTTATCTTTTTGGTAATACGCTTTATGTTGCAGATACTAATAACCCTCAGATCCGAATACTTGACCTTGAAACTGGCCAATTGAAACCATAAAATTCTTCAATTAATTCGGAATCAAAGTAAGGATGGCTCTAAACGGTAAAAATATTGTTATTGTTGGTGGAACTTCCGGTATGGGGTTGTCAGCATGTCATGCATGCATTGAGGCAGGAGCAAAAGTTTCTACCTTTGGTCGCAATGCCGAAAAAGTTGAGCGAGCGAAAAAAGTGTTAGGTAGTCAAGCAGTTGTTGCTGTTGGCGACGCTACAGATCCAAATATGGTTTCGTCTATGATTGATCGGTTCGTAACCGAGCAAGGAATAATCCATGGTCTCTACCATGTGGCAGGTGGTAGCGGCCGTAGCATGGGAGATGCACCACTGCATGAAGTTACAGACGAAGGTTGGTATAAAACTATAGAACTCAACTTGACTTCCATGTTCTACTCAAATCGTGCGGCAGTTCAGCAGTTCCGAAGGCAGAAAACCTGCGGCTCGATTTTGAACATGGGATCCGTCTTAGGATTTTCACCTTCCTCGCATTATTTCGGCACGCTTACCTATGCTACGGCCAAATCAGCGATCATTGGGATGACCAAATCCTCAGCCTCCTTTTATGCGGACCAAGGTATTCGGTTCAATGTTATTGCACCGGCTCTGGTCGACACACCGATGGCAGAACGAGCTTCGACCGACCAGAAAATTATGCAGTATATTCAAACTAAGCAACCGTTGGATGGTGGTAGGATTGGTTTACCATCCGATCTGAATCAGGCGGTGGTCTTTTTTTTGTCAGATGCGTCAAAATTTGTAACCGGTCAAGTTCTAGCTGTTGACGGTGGCTGGTCGATTTCAGAAGGACAATATTTATGAAGCCAAGTCAGCAATATATATCTAAGTGCCGTGAAATTATTGATCTCATTGAACAACAATATGACCAAATCAATCAAGTTGCAGATTGGTTTAGTGAAACAATTTTAGCGGGACGTATGGTTCATCTATTTGGCTCAGGACATAGTCGAATCATGGTGGAAGAGATGTGGCCACGTTACGGATCCTTTCCCGGTTTTAACCCCATTGTTGAGTTGTCGTTGACCTTCCATAACAATGTTACTGGCACAAATGGGCAGCGTCAGGCGATGTATCTCGAAAACGTTAGTGGATTTGCTAAGCACATTCTGCGTAATTTCGATTTGTCTGAGACAGACTCCGCTTTAGTTATTTCATCTGGTGGTACAAATATTGTTCCCATCGAAATAGCACAGGGATTTAAGAAGACTGGAATGAAAGTCGTAGGGATGGTAGGTGTCCAACATTCGGAAGCAAGTGAATCTAAGCATCCGGAGAACATCAAGCTTACAGACACAGTCGATTTGGTTCTTGATAATGGTGTTCCCCCAGGGGATTCGATGGTCCAAATTGATGATCTTGACACCCCTGTTTCACCTGGCTCAACTGTTGGAGGAGTAGCCTTAATTAATGCTGTTAAGGCTGAAGTTGCTGATCGCTTGACAAAGGCTGGTCAGCCACCAAAAGTACTGACAGCCTCCTGTTTGGTTGGTAGTAAGCGAGCATCTCATCTGTTCGAATCAGCCTATGATGAACATGCATACCGCATAAGTAAACTTTTATCAAAAGAACAGAGGAACTTAACGGAATGAAAGGATTTCCGCTCCGAACTACGGTTATAGGAAGCTATCCATTTCCGGGTTGGCTTGAATTTGCCTCTCAGAATTTAGATCAATTCGGCTTCAGCGATATAGAAGAAATTCAGGAAGACGCGGTAACTGTTGCTATAGGTGATCAACTTAGTTCTGGTTTAGATGTTATTACTGATGGGGAACAAACACGCTTCGACTTTAATTTATCTTTCTATGGCTATCTAAAGGGGATTGAGGCTGGGACCGATACTTCTCGGAAATTTGGGCCTCCCGCACATGATCAGCGAGGAAAGCACCGGATTATTGACAAAATTGTTGCTCCAGATGGACTCGGCGTAGTTGAGGAATTTGGCAGGCTTCAACGATTAACGTCTCACTTAGACTCGCACCCAGTATTGAAATCGTCTGTACCTGGACCGTATACCATGAGTGGTCGGTTGATTCCGAATGATCAGTATCCTGACCGTTACGCAGTTACTGAAGCGTTATTGCCGATTGTACAAAATGAATTGATTCTTTTGGTGGAAGCTGGTTGCCAAGAATTAACAGTTGATGAACCTTCAATGAGTTGCTATGCTCACCACGAAGATCCCATCCGCTTTGTCGATATTTTCAATCGCACGATTGAACCCGTTCGTGGTAAAGTCCGGCTCTCGACACATTTATGTTTTGGTAATTTCAAGGCACGTGCAGTTGGTTTGAGAAAATACGCCCCAATGTTTCCAGCCTTTCTTGATATGAATGTTGATGAGATCCACGTTGAAATGGCAAGTCGCCAGTTTTCTGAAATTGAGATCGTCGAATTGATCTCCAAAAAAATGGATGTGGCCGTTGGAATAGTTGATGTAAAAAGCTATTACATCGAATCTCCAGAGGATGTAGCAGACCGTGTTCGGCTCTGTTTAAAATACGCTTCGCCAGAACGTTTATCATTTGCTCCAGACTGTGGCCTGAGTCAAACCGCACGCTGGGCAGCGCGTCAAAAATTAATAAACATGGTCAAGGGTGTCAAAATTGTTCTTCATGAACTGAGGCTTTAGTTCCCATATTCGTTGCACTGAATACGAACTTAACAAATGGGTTTACCTAGCTAAATTCCAGAACTCAAAGCTGAAATCGTTGCCATTAGCCATGAATCTGTAGCCGAAAACAAGAAGATTTATCAGCAACATAAACTGAAATATTTTTCTCTATCGGATCCAACAGCAAAGACAATTCAGAATTACAATGTTTTAGACTTTGGCAGATTTTCCAAGGTATCCTTTTTCCTTATTGATAAGCAGGGCATTATTCGTTGGCGTTCCACGCACAGCAGTGTTAACCCTGATGATTTACCGAAGATTGATGACTTACTTAAGGCAATTCGGTTAGCCCAGTAATTCAATTAGCACCGAAAAGGAGATTTTCCACTGAGAGAGTTCGTCCTTATCGCATTATTTTGTTGTTCCATTTGTTGTTCAAACGAGACTGACAACGATGGTAATTCCAATAATGCTATCCAAGACTCGAATTCTTCCCTTGCACCGGATTTCACCTTGCTTAGTACAGACTTTAAGCAGGTAAGTTTATCTCACTATCGAGGGAAAGTCGTTCTCCTTGATTTTTGGGCTACATGGTGTAAATCATGTCAAGAAGAAATCCCAATCTTTATTGATCTGTATGATCAATACCACGATCAAGGATTCGAGATGGTTGGTATTTCGATTGATAGTGAACGCCTTAAGGTAGTCAATCCTTTTATTAAGAAACTAGGTGTAAACTATACGATCCTCTTGGGCGAACCGGACCTAATGGAAAAATACAATATTGTTGCGATTCCAACTGCAGTCCTGATTGACCAATCAGGTAAAATCCGTAAAATGTTTATTGGTGAGCAACTAGAAAAACCTATTTACGAAAATGAATTAAAAAAACTGCTATGAAATTTTTTTTGGTTATCTTAGTGAGCGGAATCATCAGTATGGGAGGTTGTTCAGCGCATTTTACGCAAAACGAACAACTTCAACTTGATCTGTCAGATTCTGCAACAGAAGTGCCGCCCATCTTAGCCGAATTTGATTCTAATGAGGGAGAGAAGAACTCTGGAGATATTACGAAAAAACCTGGTAGTAGTTGTGCCAACGGCGTTTGTACAATTTATTAATTGGATTACAACTATGCCTCCCTTTCTATTTTTTTTCTTGCTTCTTTCCTTTCCATTTACTTCATCAGCACAATTGTCTCCTTTCCCACTCCTGCAGCAGGATATCAAGGTCAAACAGCAGAATATCAAGGTCAAATTCCAAACAAACAGCACCTATGACAATCACATTGAGTTTGGTTTGAGTATTGACCCAAATACCAGCAGTCTTTCGGGGCGTCGAGTCCCACAAATACAGAGCCTTATTAATCAGGCAAGAATAGATCTGCAAGGTACTTTTCTCCTCAGTCAGCTCCTTGGTGTTAAAACGAAGCTCAAGACACAGTTGGAAGATTACATTGGAAGAGATGATAAACTTGATCATTTTAATGGTTTCAATAACACTTTCTCGACAGAATTTATACTTCGATTAAACAATCAGTTACCACGCCTTCGTTTCCAACACCAGATTCAGCGGCTTGATCGAGAAGATGACGTTTACGATTACGTTGAAAACCAAATCGGTTTTCAGTTCGGTGAAGTGTTCAAATATCATCTTCGATTCAGGAGCTTTGACGATGACCAAACTCGTCGAGACGATTTCCTGCTTGTAGGTTCTCGTTCACAATTGGGTATCTGGCAATTACAATTTGGAATTCTGAAAAATCTTTTAGGCCGGTTCGAATACCAAGTTGAGCATCAACGTTATAAAGACAACTTGAATAACTTGGTGCTCGGGATCGCCAAAATTAGTCCGGGAAATCTCCGTACCGATTGGAAACACCTTTTTACAACTCGACTGATACAAATTCCAACAGGTCAAATCATTATTCAAGAAGATATCAACTTTTTTCAGAACAATTCCAGTACATCATTTTACGATTTTGTGAGCTTTGAATTTGGCGGTACCGGCTTCTATCGAATGGCTGATGGCCATTGGTTTAAATTACGCTTATCCGCACTTCAACTCAATTTTAAAGACCGAAAAACTATCTTTCAAAACCAATCGCAAAGTAGAATAAATCAGCAAATTGGAATTGACCTCCTAATGTCTTGGAAGTTGGCTGATAAGTTTTCTTTGCTTTTCGGATATCAATTGGTAAAAAATCGTATCAACGAGAAATCCAAAATTCTTGATTTTTTGAATTATTACCACAACATTATTTCAATCAAGTTGACCTATGATTAAACCGATCTTACTAGGCAATCAATTTTTGGATGACATCAAAAAACATCCCAAAGAAACTGGGAATTTTAACCTATGGTGGCTTGGTCAAAGTGGTTATTTGATTCAATGGAATCGAGAAACTGGAAATTCAATTACCTCACGGCACTTGCTAATAGACCCTTATTTATCTAACTCGTTGACAAGAAAATACGCCGATACTGACAAGCCTCATATCCGGATGACAGAGAAGGTGATTAATCCTAATCAACTTGATTTTATTGATGTCGTAACCTCCAGTCATAATCACACAGATCACCTAGACGCAAATACTCTAATTCCGTTGATGAATGTGAATCCGAAACTGAAAGTTGTCGTGCCTGAGGCAAACCGTGACTTTGCCGCAGACCGATTGCAGGTTGATGCTGAATCACTAATTGGATCTGATGCAGGAAAGAGAGTGACAATCGCTGGTATTGAAATCAACGGAGTACCCGCAGCGCACGAAACACTAGAAATTGATGCAAACGGACAGCATAAATTTCTCGGCTACGTGTTTCAGTTCGGCGAATGGACAATTTATCATAGCGGTGATACAATATTATATGATGGGATGGTTCCCCAATTGAAGAAATGGGAGATAGATTTGGCTATCTTGCCGATTAACGGGGCTGATCCTTCCCGCCAAGTGTCCGGTAACTTGGACGGCTCCCAAGCTGTCTGGTTAGCTCAGCAAATCGGGGCTAAGTTGGTCATTCCATGCCACTATGAGATGTTTGAATTCAATACGGTTTCACCAAATCTGTTTGTGGTTGAAGCTAAGAAGCAAAGGCAAAACTATTGCTTGCTGAAATGCGGCGAAAGGTTTAGTAGCAAAAAAATACATAGCAACTCCCAAAACGACGAAGGAGAAAATTGATGGCACAGCCACATAAGATTACCATGTTAGGTACGGGTTTTATCGCTGATTTTTATACCTTAACGCTTCACAATCAGCGTGGACCGGAACAGGTTCATATGGTTTATTCACGATCTGAAGAGCGGGCAAAAGGTTTTCAAGACAAATGGGGAGTACCTAACGGGTCTACCAGCCTTAAAAAAGCCATTAACTCTTCAGAAACTGACACAGTGATTATTGGTTTGCCGAATAATCGTCATGAGGAAGCCGTAATTGCTGCAGCGGAAGCAGGAAAAGCTGTTCTTTGTACCAAACCTCTAGGACGAAACGCCGAAGAAGCCAAACGAATGTTGGATGCCGTTGAAAAAGCTGGTGTCTTCAATGGTTACTTAGAAGACTTGGTTTATCCACCTAAGACATTGAAGGCAATCCAATCCGTCAAAAACGGAGCATTGGGAAAAATCTTATGGGTTAGATCTCGCGAAACACACCCTGGGCCTCATAGTGATTGGTTCTGGGATATTGAACAAGCTGGGGGTGGGGCGATCGTCGATATGGGATGTCATTGCGTTGAGATCATTCGCAATTTCGTGGGCAAGGGCATCCGTCCTGTTGAAGCAATGTGTTGGGCTGATACGTTGGTTCATCCTATTGATGCTGAAGACCACGGAATTGGCCTAATCCGGTTTGAAAATGGTGCTATGGGACAATTTGAGGTCAGTTGGGCTTTTCGGGGTGGGATGGATCTCCGCGACGAAATCTCTGGCTCAGAAGGAACTATTTGGCTTAACCATTGGCTGAGGACTGGTTACGAGATGTTTACCTCAGTTGGGCAAGGTGGTTACGTGGCAGAGAAAGCGGAAGGCGATACAGGCTGGCTTTTTCCTGTTGGTGATGAAGCCGCAGAACTTGGATACACTGATATGTTCAACGAAATGTTTAACTGCTTGGATAACAACACTACACCGATGGAAACTTTTTATGATGGATATGTTGTCAATGCTATGATTGATGCCTGTTATAAGTCTGCCAAGTCAAAACAATGGGAGCCGATCCAGCTAGAAGTTTGGCGCGGTGAAGAATCTGTCGAACATATTAGATCTATAACCGAGGTAGACGGAAAAGTTTTATTGAAGACCGAAGTTATGCCAGATGGGAAAACCAAGCAGATCCTCAAAGATCCAGAAACAGGTAGGATAATTGAGCAAATATTGTAACGATAATGACTAACTCATTTGATATTGGCGACCGCCATGAAATTCATTTGGACAGTTTGACCTATTCTAATTCAGCAGTCGGTCGAATTGGCGGCGTCGTGACTTTCGTAGCAGGTGGTGTCTCAGGCGATACTGTTCTAAGTGAAATCACAAAAATTAAGAAAAAAAGATTTGAAGCCAAGATTATCGAACTTATTTCACCTTCTTCAGATCGAGTTGATCCGCCTTGTGATTTCTTTCAAAATGGATGTGGAGGATGCCAGTGGCAGCAAATTGATTACGTTGCACAGATTAGTGCTAAAAAACGGATATTGACTGAGAGTCTCAAGCGAATTTCCAAATTAACATATCTACCAGATATTACGTTGCATCCAGCTAATCACACACTGGATTATCGAACTCACATTCGTCTAACGGTCGCTGAAGTTGAGCCGACACTCAAGTTCGGATTTAAACAAAAAAACACGCATCAGTTTGTTCAAATTGACCAATGTAAAATCGCTGACCCACAGATTAATCTGTCATTATCCCAAGTTATTGATTTAATCCGAGATTTTCGGGTTTTTTCGGTCAAATCGTTTTCTCTGCGAATGTCAAAATCCACTGGTGAAGTCATGTTGATTCTTATCTGTTCCAAAAGGGAAAAATCAAACTTAGGAATCTACACTGAAGACTTAAAAAATTATCCAAAGATTAGTTCTGTTTATCTTAAAACAGGTGAGCGAGGTTCTCCAATTTGGGTTGCAGGTAAACGCTCGATAACAGAGATCTGTGGAAGTATAAGCTATGAGATTGGTGTTGACTGTTTCTTTCAAACTAGCTTTAGTGGATTAGGAACTCTGGTTGAAATTATTGAGCGCAACGCTCAGTGCATCCAACCGTTAACAACAATCGATGCACATTGTGGAATTGGAACGTTTACGTTACCAATTGCTAAGTATTCTCAGCGCATCCTTGGAGTTGACTTACACCGGAATTCGGTAAATTTAGCCATTAAAAATGCCAAGCGAAATCAGATAAATAATGTCGAGTTTCAAACCGCAAATCTCGCACAGACTAGGGATGCCAAAGCGGATTTTATTATTCTTAACCCTCCAAGGGCTGGGTGTTGGAAAGAGGATTTGGTCAGCGTAACCAGAATACTTCCTTCCCACGTTGTGTACGTATCGTGTAACCCAACTACGCTGGCACGCGATTTGGTTAAACTTAAATCAGTTTACAAAATAGAGAACCTAGATTTGGTTGATCTTTTTCCGATGACCTATCATTTTGAAACGATCGCTTGGCTTCAAAAAAAATAGTTGGAGTGGGAAATGAATCGAAAAAAAGAAGTTTGGGTAATAGCAATTTCTATGTTTTTAGTTGCCTGTTTTTTAGTAGCAGATGGGCAAGTAGGTACGCAGGAAAACGCGGATCAAATTCGGTTAAGAGCGGAACTGCAACGTCTTGAGCGCGAATTAAAACGCATCTCTAATCCGGAACAATTTAACCTTGAAGAGGATTTTCAACAGCAAAAAGAGAGCTTTCAACAAAAAGATGCGCCTTCACGTGTTAGAGAAATTCAACAACGGATTGGGAAAGTTCAAGGTATACAACTACAGTCAAGAGGAAAGGAATCAATACCAACTAAAGAACAACTCGACAAAATTATCGCCGCTTTGCGAATAGAAATTAATGAGGCAAGCAAACCGATTGAGAAGGTTTCCGAATTGGCACCAGATTCGGAAGAGTTACGAATGCTCCGTCGACGTTTAAGTTACAAAAAACGAGTGTTGCGCTGGAGAATTTCGCAGCTAAATTGGCTTGAAACCCAAGAGGAAAAACAACTTCAGCGATTAGATTCTGAAGAAAACAAGACACCAACATTGACAAAGCAGATTGAAGTTGTTTTTGACAACCCCAGTATTGATCCGATGGAATTCAATCAGCCAGAAGATACATCATTTCATAATCTCCAACAGCTCGAGTTTTTCGCATTGAGTCATGTTTCTGCGAATTACGCACTTGAAATAGTTAGACCGTTTCTCACTCCTGCAAATATAGCCATTTCAGTTGACCTTCACACGAACACCTTAATTGTCAGGGATGTCCCCAAAGTGCTGATTGATATTGACCAGATAATAGCCTATATTGACATCAATCCTGATAAACAAGGCAAGAGGCAAATACCAGATGATTGATATTCGCCTCTTGATGTCAAATACATTTTCTCTCTAATCGAACGATCAACTGCTCCTGCTTGTGTTGCTGTTACCGGGGTAACCCGTATTCCGGTTGTTGTAACCTGTATTTCGGTTAAATCGGTTATTCGAATTCCCATTCCCACGACGATAGCGGTTATCGCCACTTTGGTCGTCTCGGCTCGCCAGTTTCAGTTTGCGCTCCCTCTTCAAGGTTATTCTACGTTTTTTCTCACTTGGCTTTTCATAGTAACTTCTTTTCTTGATTTCTTTGACAATTCCAGCCTTAGTACAATTCTTCTTGAAGCGACTGAGAGCCTTTTCAATAGGTTCATCCGGGTCAACTTTAACTTGTACTTGAATCACGACTTATTCACACCCCCTTAGACAGCAATTTTGGATACTCGACTTATATGGGACCTAAATATAAATTAGACTTTCCTGTAATTTGTCCTGAAACACACAATTACAGTATAATTGCTAATAAAATACCCATGTAATTATATCAATTCGACTAAGTTATTATCAATAGAAAATTTAGATTATAGGGCTAATAGCAGTATGATAAGAAAACTCGTTCTCAGATGTTTAGTCCAGCTTGAAAATAGAAATTCACAGATTGCCCCTGTAATAGATGAGGTAATTCGAAAAAATCAATTAAGCGAAGCAGACCGGAGACTTCTAACTGAAATTGTATATGGCACAATTCGTTGGCAAGGGCATCTTGACTGGATAATCCAGCAGTTTATCAAATCAGGCTTTCAACTCGATTTACAGATGAGCTACATATTACGAGTCGGTGTGTATCAATTATTGTATCTTGATAAGATCCCCAACCATGCTGCTATTAATGAAACCGTTGAGCTTGCGAATCAAAAAGGGCAGAAATCGAAGAATTTCGTCAATGCTGTATTACGAGAAATTCAACGGTCAGCCGACAGTTTGATTCTTCCTCAACTTGAAGTAGATCCGATTTCACACATCTCTTTGAAATTGTCTTATCCTAAGTGGTTAGTCAAAAAATGGATCGGACAGTTTAGTCCTAAATGGGCATTGGAGTTCTGTCAAGCCAGCAATCAAATAGCCCCTGTATCGATCCGAACTAACACGCTTCGCATTGACCGTCACAAACTTGCTATGTCACTCCGCAAGGGTGGCAACCAAGTTGTAGAAAGCCGCATTGCACCTGATGGATTGTTGCTAACCAAAACTAACCCAATCCGCTCACTGGAGGAATTTCAGGCTGGATTGTTTCAGGTTCAAGATGAAGCTGCCCAACTTGTTGCCCATTTGCTGGCCCCGCAGGAAAAATCAGAAATTGTTGATCTTTGCGCCTCCCCTGGTGGAAAGACAACACATCTTGCCCAACTAGTTGGCAATGTTACAAATGTTGTCGCAGTTGACTTGTCGACAAAGAAAATTGAGCGTATTCAGGAAAACTGTCAACGGCTTGGTATCACAAACGTCCACATACAAGTCGCCAATGCCAAAACAGATGAGATCGAGGCTTTGGTTGCCGCAGATTCAATCTTGATTGACGCGCCCTGTTCAGGTACTGGTACTTTGCGACGCCATCCAGATATTCGTTGGAAAAGAACTGCTAAACAGATATTAGATCTTGCTAATCTGCAACTTGAAATTCTGATTAAAGTAGCCACACAGATAAAATCTGGTGCGGTTATAGTTTACAGTACATGCTCAACCGAAGTTGAGGAAAATCAGGAAGTCATTACTCGATTTCTTGAAGCATGTCCACGGTTTTCTGTTGAACCAGCACATGATTATCTGCCGTTCTTACCTGCCAATGCAATCACATCTGATGGATACCTACAAGTATTTCCACACACGCATAGCGTCGACGGTACTTTTGCTGTCAGGTTACGTAGAATTGACTAATCCCATCTTTACTCTTGAACTTGGAGGTTAGGCTCTTGATGCTTTAATTTCAATGCAAAAATTGCAATGCTGATATTATCCTTCAATACCTTAAGCCGGGTGATACTACGAAATGCAAGAATTGCTTGGTTCGTCTGATTGTTCCTGATGATGCTAGTATTGTTCCAGATTCATTTCCGGACACGAATAACTCAGATAGTTAATTCTCGATTTTATTGAATTGATTGGTTGAAAAGATTACTTCCTACGATTGCTCTGGAGGTTAAAGGTATCAATTGCTGGGAGAAGTATTCCTGTCAAAGCAGTCGGCGGAGACTCCTTTGATTACATAGCTGATGACGATGAAACTAAAGTAGGGAAGGCTATAAGTAACGTTAGCGGTAAAGACTTAAGTGGTGTTATGAATGCTGCCATGGCCAGCGGGATCTTGCAGTTGTCTTCTAAGTACCAAGTTGAGCTTACTCAAGTGATGTCAGATATAAATGTGTCACTGTGTGAAAAATGGAACAGGACATGAACGCGCCTATGATGCTAGCTCGGTTTGATACGGCGGAGAAACAACATTCAGCCTCTTATGCAAACTGGGAAACCGCTAGATTTGAACGATATTCTTGACCATGTTAAAACCAGAAAACCTAAGCTGGTTCAGCAGCTAGGTACGCAGCAGGTTCAACATATCCTTCAGATAATCTTTGGAAATGAACTCTAACAATATTGTATGGAGGTTGTAGATTATGAAAATGACTTTATTTTGTTTAATGTCCCATCCAGTAATTTTTAGGCTAAATTTATGTTCAAGTTTAATATAATTATTTTATCAATATTTTTTATAGGATGTAATAACCAAATGGATAAAACAGCGCCTTTAATTCCAATGGAGGACTTTTTCCGTAACCCTGAAAAATCTTCTTTCAAAATTTCCCCGAATGGGAATCATATTGCATACATGAAGCCTTGGAAAACAAGAATGAATGTGTATGTATTAGATATCAAAACCAATAATGAAACACGATTGACATCATCTGAAGAGCGTGGAATATATGGATTTGCTTGGTTAACTGATGAAAGAATCGGTTATATAAAAGATGATGGTGGTGATGAAAATATGCACTGTTATGCAGTAAATATAGATGGATCAAATGAACGGGATTTGACACCCTTTGAAAATGTTCAAGCTAGAATTATTGATGATTTGGAAGATGACCCTAACCATATAATTATTGGTTTAAATAAGCGTAATCCACAAATACATGACCCTTATAGAGTAAATGTCAACGATGGTAAAATGGAAATGATAGCTGAAAATCCAGGAAATATTTCAGGGTGGATGACAGACCATAATGGAAAATTAAGAGTGGCAATAACAAGTGATGGAGTAAATACAAGTTTACTGTACAGAGACTCTGAGTCTGACAATTTTAAACCAATTTTAACAACTGACTTCAAAGTCAGTGTTTCACCTTCATTTTTTACTTTCGATAACAAAAACTTGTATGTTGTCTCAGATAGAGGTCGAGACAAAGCTGCAATATTTGAATTTAATATTGATAAAGCTAAAGAGGGTGAATTGATTTTTGAGCACGACCAAGTAGACGTAAGTGACTTAATGTATTCTAAAAAGAGAAAGGTTCTCACAGGGGTTAATTACACAGTCGCAAAAAGTGATATGGTCTTTTTTGATGATTGGAGAGAGGATATTCAACAAAAATTAGAATCGCAACTCCCTGGATATAAAGTTGGCATAACTAGTTTTTCAAAAGATGAGACAAAAGCTATTGTTGTTACATATAGTGATAGATCTAGAGGCACATACTATTACTACGATGTAATTAAGAATAAACTTACTGATTTAGGAAAGGTCAGCCCATGGTTAAACGAAGACCATATGGCTGAAATGAAACCAATAGAATACAGATCCAGAGACGGATTAACTATACATGGATATCTCACCTTGCCTAAAGGTAGCGATGGGAAAAATTTACCAGTTGTTGTAAATCCTCATGGTGGACCTTGGGCACGAGATTCATGGGAATACAGATCAGAGATTCAATTCTTAGCAAACAGAGGGTTTGCGGTCTTTCAAATGAATTTTAGAGGTAGTACTGGATATGGAAGGGAATTTTGGGAAATTAGTTTCAAAGAATGGGGCAAATCCATGCAAGATGATATAACTGATGGAGTAAACTGGCTCATTGATGAAGGTATAGCAGATCCTGATCGAATTGCAATCTACGGAGTTTCTTATGGTGGATATGCAACCTTAGCTGGATTGACATTTACTCCAGATTTATATGCATGTGGTGTTGACTATGTTGGTATTTCAAGTTTATTTACTTTTATGGTGGATATGCCACCTTACTGGGAGTTATATAGAAATATGTTCTATGAGATGGTTGGACACCCTGAAAAAGATAAGGATTTACTTGCTTCATCCTCACCTCTATTACACATTGATAAAATAAAGGTTCCTCTATTTATTGCACAGGGTGCAAACGACCCTAGGGTCAAAAAATCAGAATCAGACCAAATTGTCGAAGCTCTGAAAAGTGTAGGTATAGAAGTCCCATATATGGTGAAAGATAATGAAGGGCATGGTTTTTATAATCAGGAAAATCAGTTTGACTTTTATAGGGAAATGGAAAAGTTTTTGAAAAAACATATAGGTTGATTAGTATAAGATAGAACCAGAAGCTAACTTGAGAGATGCCAACTTGAGTTAGGCTAACTTGAGTGGTGCTCTATATACAGATGGGACTGAGTTTCCAGAAGGATTTGAGATTCCTGATGAATTAGAGGGTTAGCTGTACTTAAGATAGAATGTTTAATACATATAGACTTAAGTCGCAGTAATAATCCAGCTATAGCTAGATCGTGTTGTACATAAGTCTAAACTTATGTACAACACGATCATCCGATTTTTTAGTACATGAAAATTGAGAGAGTCAACGTTTGGTTTTAAGATCTCCCCACCTTGTAGCCAACTTGCCATGCACTTCAACAGCAGTGGAACCTCCAGGTACACCATCACCTCGAATTGTAATGTTAGTCACGCGGGCAGTTCCGGTTGTTTTACCTGCATTGTGCCCATTGATAGCGATTCCAACAACCACCGCTCCCTTAAAGGCAACGGTTGTATTATCTTTTTTGTCACCCTTTGCAATGGACTGCCAAGCGGTTCCACCGTCAAACGAAAGTGAGCAGGTGAATAGATCTCCTTTACGAACCAATTTATAGGTCACTGGCCATTTCAGTGGCGCCCAACCATTACTTCCAGGACCTGCTCCCCCTCCCCTTTCGGCACGAGTGACCAGCTTGGTCCCCTTGTCGTTAAGAGCAGTTTTATCATTGCTTGGCATGGAGGCTAGAAAAACATAAGGTGTATCTGCTTTGATATCCTGTGCCACCATCACGCCAACCTTGGTCCAGGTTGCAGGAGGATCACCAGTATGCTCTTCGACAGTATATTGGACAGTGAAATCACCGACTACACCTTTGATATAAGCCAGTGTACAACCAAGTTTATTACCCCAAATATCGCCACCTTTAGCGGTAATAGTAAACCCATCATCCCCTATGAATTTAACTGTGCCTCCTCCATAAGGTCCCTGTTCGCTATCAGCACCTCCAATTTCGGCCACTTGCCAGTCTAGACCAGCAATGGCAGAAGATGCCAATATTCCGACAAACATAATCAACAGTAAGTAACGCATGATATATTCTCCTTAGTTGGGTTGAAAATCCCCTTAAAAATATTTATTCTTCTCCTGAACCAGATATTGGAGACATTTGGTCCAGGTAGGAATTGTATCAAAACTGATTAAGATGGTCAATTTTTATCTGAGACAATTGCGCTGTATCTGATTCACATAATCTTTAATTCCCCCTAGACGACTGCCAGCTTGTCTTCAACTTCAACGGCAGATGACCGGATCTTTCAGCTTAACCTTGAAAGTATCGAGACGACCTTAACCCGTGCATCGTTGAATCACGGGAAGAAGAGATATCCCGGCTCGTCTGAGAACCATCCGACCACGCCCCAGAATCCACCCATGAAGAAATCACCAAGGATGAGTCCCAAGAAAAATGGCAACAGCTTTCGATACGCGCGAATGCCGCCATGCTTGAAAGCCAGATATTTAATCAGGAAGCCAATGAGCATCGCAAACCAAACCCATCTCACGGTGCGCGTTGTGTGGGCTGAGGCATAGCCGATGGGATGGAACATCCACCACACAAAGTGACGGCGAATGAAAATCAGAAACATAGTGATCGCAAAGCCAACCGCCACAAACTGTATGCCGAGCCAGTCGGGGTCTCTGGGCTGGCTTAACACACTCTGTAACCGTTGAAATGGAATGGTCGGCATCGAACGCAACCGCCAGTTGTTGAGGATGTTACCACCAAATTCGTGGATGGTACCCAACGCGGCAAAATAAGCGAGTAGCAATCCAATAAATGTGCCTAGCAACAGACCCACCACCAGATGCTTAGGCGGGATTCGCACCGTTTCTGCAACCTTGAATCCCTCCAACTGAGCGGGCATCACGGACATGACACCCCGCATCTCCCCTGTCATGAAGTAGTAGTGCGAGAGCACCGTCAAGTTGGTCACACCGAGATTGGCGGTTCCCACTGTGGCAAGCATGAAATCTTGAACCGAAAGCGGTCCGTGAATCCAACCCATTCCCGACTGTACACGCATACGAGTGAGTGAGATGGTAAACAGGCAAAACAGAATAAAGAAAGCCGCCGCTGCAAGCACGGTCATTCCCGCTGTTGTAGACCACACAATCAGAAACAGCATACTTCCAAGCCAGCCGAATACTGCCGCCCGATAGGAGAGCGGTTCGCTGGAATCATCCACATGCCTTGTATCGACAAACGCGGTGCGAACGACATCTCGTAGGTGTTGCCACGCAAACCCCAATCCAAGCACGGCGATGGCGAGAAACGCACCGGTGCCTTGCTCTTCAAGAAATGGGAATCGTGCTAAACTCGAACTTCCACTCCAACCCACCGCCGCACCGAGAATTGCCTCAGCCTTGGTAAAGGCATAGAAAAATCCGCCACTGAAGGCAACATCAAGCGTCAGAATGTAGGAAATCCCAATCACACATGGGTAGAAGGATACCGTCGTGTATCCCATCGCACTCCACGGACGCTCTGTAAAGTACTGGCTGATGTTGAAATTCCTGTATTGGATGGAGGGAACTGATGGGATATAAACATGCAAGCCGTTGAATCCGTGTAGTACAACCGGAATCAAGAAACCTATCCACATCAGTCTATTCCGAAAGAACCGATTGAAATGCCAACTCGGTTCGGCATTCATCGTTATCTTTAGCGGCAGAGAGACCAACGGGAAAGTCAGCTTCTCACGGTCAGTCCACTGTCGACGGATAATCACGTTCATGCAGAGAAAAATGAAATAGACCGCGAGCAAAAAGGGTGTCCACAGTACCAGCGGCTTTATCCAAAACGCCCACGGCACTCCCGTGCCTTCAGCCCCTTCGTAGAATTGACGGATAACCTCGGTCTCTTTGGGACCGAACCAAGAAGGAATAGCATGATGAAAGAGTTCGGCATATTCATTTTCGGGCGTGGCATAATAGTAAGGGGCGATCAGCGTGGGCAGAAAGAAATGCACACCGCCGATTGAAACCACGGGACCTGTCACAATCAGGATGCTGTAGATTAACAGCATTTCGGATTGCTTCAAGGCCCATGCCCCTCGAATCGCCTTGAGCACGGGATTAATAAACAGCGAGATGCAAATCACAGCGAAGAAACCCGCCACAGAGGGATGGATACTATTAAAGGAAGGGCTATCTATGACCAGTTCACTGTGTTGTGTCCAAAACGCCATGATGACTGTGGCGAACATCGCCAGCAGAAAGGCGCGTACTGTTAGACCTGAGGATAGGGACTGTTGTTTCATTTTGACTTTGTCATACAGTCTTGTCCCATGAGCGTGTAAAGATGTTACTCCGTAATCTTTAATTCTCCCCAGACGACTGCCAGCTTGTCTTCAGCTTCAACGGCAAAGGTATCGAAACCATCTAAAAAAATATCTGTTACTGTCGCTGTTCCAGTTGTTGCCCCACTATTATGACCATTAATGGCAATACCAACGATGACTGGATCTGTCAGCTTAACCTTGGAAGTATCGAGTTTATCACCGGCTTCAATGGATTGAAACTTTTTACCACGATCGAAAGACACGGAGGCCGTGAACAAATCACCTTTGCGTACGAACTTATAGGTCACCGGCCATTTCAATTTTGTCCAGCCATTACTTCCGGGTCCAGCATCACCTCCTTTAGTTGGGCGAGTAATAATTTTGGTGCCTTTGTCATTGAGAGCGGTGTCGTGGTTACTACAGGCTGATTGTATGAAGACATATGGTGTGTCCGGATCAAGCTCCTCACAAACCATGACACCGCATTTGCTCCATGTGGTAGGGGGATCGGTTGTATGCTCCTCGATGGTGTATTGGATGTCAAAATTCCCTCTAATCTTTTCTTCCATATAGACAAGTGTGCAACCAAGTTTTCCTCCCCAGATATCTCCGCCAGTGGCGTTGGTGATGAAGCCATTGTCTAAAAACTCAACTTTTTTCTCAAGTTTATAGGGACCTTGCACACTGTCTGCCCCTCCTATTTCGGCCACTTTCCATTCCTTCTGGGCAATCACGGATCCGACAAACAACATGTTACATAAAATTAAGACTGACAAATATTTCATTTTTAAGCTCCCTGTTGAATTTGATAACTACTCGCCTCAGTTACTAATGTAACCAACTGAATTTTATCTGATTCTAAGATTGAGTTAGTAGCGTCTCAACTCCTTTTATTTAACCCTTGGGTTACATTCGTTAGAATCGCTAAAATAGAAGTTAATTCTACCCTGTTTCTTGTTTCAATAAAAGAATTATCTTCTTTTATTGATGTTTTTGTAACATTAGAATCGAGTGGCTTCAATCCAAGTAGCTATTCTGTATTTAAGTTAAAACTTAAAGTACAAGGGCATTTGATCTACTTTGTCTTTAGCTAAAAAACTTGTTACTACGTAGGGCGAAGATACTCATGGTGAATCTCCTTCATTCAGTTTATAAGTTAAAGTGATAATGCTGCCAACTGTTCCACAGCTTTAACATTTTCTAGTTATTCATTTGGGCACTGATACCAACACATAAGCGCCAATACTCTATGCTCGGTAGAACCTAGCAGATAGACTCCTTCAGCGTAGACTAAAGGTCAGATTGGAACTCTATTGCCTAAGAGTGTGTTAGTTAGACCATTCCCAACACCATCAGCGGAGAAAGTCTCAACATGCAGAAACAACTTAATCTTCGCTGGTCACACGCTGGTAAAGAAACACCACCACTGCCCTGAGAACCAAACTCAGACTATAGTTAAAATTGTCGTGAAAAAAGTTAACAAAGAATGTATTGTGTGTAATTGGTGGGTAGGATACTAGGCAGGTTCAGTTGTATAAAAATGACATCTATGTTTTAATTAGGGTTTAGTAACTTCTTTTTTGGTTTCTAATGAACAAGCTATAGGGTCTAACCATATACCCCAAAATAAATCCATAGAAGTGTCAGGTGAGAATGAGAAATCAATTCTCATTTTGCAAAGTAAACGGCAAGATTATATTAGAGTTAAAACAGCAGATCAAGAATAATGTAATTAATTGTTTAATGGATAATTTCTAAGTATAGCAGAAATTATATTTGAAGCCGATTGTGACACTATGGTTTTCGTTGCGTGTCACAATCCAATTAGATTTGCACTGTGCTATGCACGGAAAATGGTAATTATTTCGATTCTAACACACAACGAAAACCGACGTAGTAGTTGGCAGCCGTTGGAACGTCGTTGACGCGGTAAGCTACTCGCTGGCTGAGCATAGAGTTGGACCAAGAACCACCCCGACAAACACGATATTCTTTACCTTCGTCATACCAATCTTGACACCATTCCCAAACATTGCCCGACATATCGTACAAACCATATCCATTGGGAAGAAAACTACCTACACGTGCAGTCGTCCCATCCCACTGATCTTTGCCACCAGTACCATAAAAATTAGCATACTCACGTGCGATACTTTCATCATCGCCCCAAGGGAATGTTTTATTAACTAGTCCTCCTCGAGCCGCAAATTCCCATTCGGCTTCAGTCGGTAATCGTTTCCCTGCCCACTTAGCATAAGCGGTTGCATGATGCCAACTAACCCTAATCATAGGATGTTTATCAGTTGGAGAGAATTTAAATAACTCAGCCCAATCAATAGGTTTTTCAGGTTTATAACCAGAGGACTTCAAAAACTTCTTGAATTGACCTACGGTAACTTCAGT
>Ga0066843_10000001_pt1 | contig 86191 bp, 76 predicted proteins | sample ETNtaG_15_FD_66663 | JGI IMG/M metagenome (GOLD analysis project Ga0066843, IMG submission 66663) | Marine microbial and viral communities from oxygen minimum zone, Eastern Pacific Ocean - ETNP201302PF89A | ecosystem: Environmental > Aquatic > Marine > Oceanic | place: Pacific Ocean: Eastern... | reverse complement strand
TTGTGGGACAACACCTTTACACATTAAAGGCTTTCGCCAAGCTTTAGATGCCAATTAGGTTTTTATGTAGACAATATATTCAGTTTTTACGTTTCCAATTCGTATTTTTATTTTCCTCCTTTCTCCCTTAGCTTGGTTAATAGCTGTCGCTTTCTCATTCGAATAATCTACCGAATTCTTCTCTATTTCTTCGATCGGCCTCGCATTTTCGCAAAGTTTCAATCTTTTGTTTTTTTTTGTTTCCCGAGGATGAAGATTGAACAACTGAATATAGACTCAGACGTGAACCAAGCATATTAGATTTATAAATTTTTACAGTGAAATCCAAAATCATTTAGTAATGAAAAACCGATTGTTCCGGGCCATTATAGTCAGTCTCATTTGGGTTATTTTTCAGAGTGCGACGGCTTCCTACATTCATGGCAATAGTATTGGTCAGCTAATTGCCAATCACCTACCTCTCGGTGGCCTGTTCTTTTTAACCGTATTGGTGTTGGTTGTTAATCCGATTCTTCGGACGATTGATGACCAATCTGGGTTCTCTGTCTCAGAACTGGTAATTATCTGGACCATGATATCTGCAGCTTCAGCTGTACCTGGCTACGGGATGATGGAGTTTTTGTTTCCTATATTGGTTGCACCCATTCATTTTGCAGCACCGCAAAACCAGTGGAAAGAGGTTCTGTTTCCGCATTTACCAGAGTGGTTGTACGTCTCTGATTCAAGTGCCGTCAATTCCTTTTATATTGGTGAGTCTGCTGTCCCTTGGCAAGTATGGTTTCAACCAGCTGGTTTCTGGATTTCCACCAGCCTAATTTTGTCTTTCATCGTCATCTGTTGGAGTGTAATCATTCGCAAACAATGGGTTGAACGTGAACGCTATCCTTTTCCGTTAGTCCAGATTCCCAACATGATGATTGATCAGCATCCAAGTCGGATTTTCAACCGTATTCTATCCAATCGTTTTCTATGGATTGGCTTTATGATTGCCTTAGTTATCCACCTGTTCAGAGGATTGCACCGTTACTGGCCCGTCATTCCTCACCTTCAAATCTCCTATGGTTTTGGACACTTGATTACTGAACGGCCTTGGGTTGCATTGGTGCAAGGTTGGCCGCTATGGGGAAGGATATATCTGGCCGTAATTGGTGTGACCTACTTTCTGCAACTGGATGTATCTTTTAGCCTATGGTTTTTCTTCCTTTTCTATAAACTCCAAGAGGTCAGTATGTCGGCTTTTTCGATACAGGGTATTTCTACCCAGCATCAAGTGATGGGGGCTGACTTGGTGCTAATCGGATTCCTGATCTGGATGGGCCGAAGACACCTAAAGCAGGTCCTTGATGTGGCTGTGGGTAGATTCTCAGATCGAGTTAATAACAATGAAGCCATGTCGTACCGATGGGCCGTGATTGGAATTATCATTGGCTGTGTTGCATTTATCGTTATGTTATGTTTTGTTGGTATGTCCCCACTGGTGGCAATCGCTTTTTTATTGTTGATGTGGATGATGATTACCGTTACCTGCTGGATGGTGGCTAACGCTGGAATGTTACTGGTCAACGTAGGAATCGCCCCGTTTTCCTTTTTAACCACCTTTTTGGGTACCCGGCCTTTAGGTCGTGCTAACTTGACCTTGTTGGGATTTGATCGGTCGGTTGTTTCTCACTGGTCATCTGAATCGCTGATGCCGTATGTCATGCAAAGTTTGCGGTTGTCTGATCAAGCACCAATTCATCGACGAAAACTGGTACCACTGATTATAGCCTCCATCCTGATAGGAGTGGCTGTTACCTGCTTCAGTTCTCTCAAATTCATCTACCACCAGGGTGCGTTTAACTTGGAACGTTGGGTTTACAATATTGGCTATCATGGATTGAATAAGGCCAACAGTGCTATTCAAAATCCTTATGATCCCAACTTGCCTGCTATTCTCAGCTCCGGATTCGGTGCTGCCATCACTGGATTTCTGCTTTATATGCGACATCGATTCCTTTGGTGGCCTTTTCATCCCATCGGTTATATTGTTGGCGTGACTTATGCGCCTTGTCACCTTTGGTTTTCGACGCTCTTGGGTTGGGGGATTAAGATCTTAGTACTGAAATTTTTTGGAGTTGGAGCTTATCACCGGTTTCGTCCAATGTTTCTGGGGCTGATTATCGGTGAGTATTTCATGTCGGCCTCATGGGTCTTTGTTGGTTTGTTCACCAGAGTCAGTTACTGGGGGTTGCCACACTAGAGGTACTGTGATTTAGTCTAAAAGTCCCCATAGCTTTTGTCTTTGCAACGACCAGCTCTCCCATTGGCTGCCGAAAATGTATTTTACGGCAGCCGTATCTCGCTTTCGACTTCCAAGGGGAACGTAGTTCCAGCCTATGGCTCTTCGCAAGCCGGTTGTTGTTTTGAGGCCTGTTGCGTGCCAGCAACTTGGGGTCCAGACTAATGTCCAACGTGGATCAAGCACAATCTTAACTTCAGCAGGATGCTTGACAAAAGAGATGCTTGGGATGTCCTGATGTTGTCCCGATGCGATCTCCAACTGTACCAATTCTTCCCAAACCTCGGCTTTCAATCGGAGATGACTGCCGGGAAGAATACGTAAGGGAGCATTACCTGGGTGGTGGCAGTCTAACGCAGTTCGGAAAGAAACCTGTTTCACCTCTGGTCCCCCGTCAGAATGCCAGTCCACTTGTTGAAAAGATCGCCCATCCTGTGAAACAATCCTTAAAGCATCACCGAAACCGCAGGCACCAATATGCACCTGGTCGCAATCAAGAAGTTGCTTGGCCATTTCGATCAATTTCGGTTGTTCGACCATCTCTAGAACCAGCTCACCAAAGGAGAGAAACTGGCAAGCGAGTTCGTTGAAATCTTTTGACCAACTGTTTTTTTCTTGGTTTGAATTATCAGCTTGATCAATCTGTTGCATGCATTTTTCCTCAAACGGGTTTTTAATCAGAATGAATCCGTGAGTATGAAAATGTGAAACTTGCGTATCCGTCAACATTTTTGATCTAATAATGAATCTATGAATCTAATTGTTCGAGACATACAATGTTTTAAACAATCAAAGCAATAATAACAGCCTATTGCAATTTAAATACAACTGCTCCGATTATTGATTGTACAGATAAATGGATCAGAATCAGTCACCTATTTTTCAGTTCTTTGTTAACTCTTCTTACTTCTGTGTCTAGCTGTTTTCTTGGGCTCGCCAATTCCAGAAATCGGTTATAAAAACTTAGAGATGAGCCGTCATTTCCAATATGTCGATATATGTCAGCTAAACGAAGGTAGGCTAAGACATAGTCAGGCTTTAAGCGAATAGAAGTGTGGTAAGCAATCATCGCATCTTTTAGCTTTTCTTGATGGTGATAGGTTTCCCCTAAATTAAAGTGCACCATAGCTAGCTGGTCTCGAGATTTTGCCGACGAATGTAAATTTTGGTTTTTTTGGTTCAACTTTAGAATAGATTTAGCTTTGAGAAAATAATGAGTTGCGAGATCAAAATTATTGTCTGTTTTCTCAAGGAACCCCAAATTTTGATACGCATCTGAGGAACTCGGATCCAAGCGGATACATCGTTGCAAAGCTTGTCTTGCGGCAGTAAATTTCTTGGCCTTTTTTAGTAGCTTACCTAAATTTAGCCATACAATACTAAGATTTGAATTTAATTCAAGTGCTAAACGGAAATGTTTCTCTCCTTCAATCAAATTATCTTGGTTAAAATAGATTAGTCCCAGATCATGGTGGTATTCGGGATTTTGTGGTTCAAGCTCAATACGCCTCAGTCGATCTGTGAGAATCCCGCCGAGTGCATCCTTTTTCTGTTGGAGCACGTGTGAAAGATCATAACGTATTTGTTCGGAATTAGGCTCTATATGCAATGCCACTTGAAGTGACTCTATTGCTTCTTCTAGTTGTCTGGCTTGATAATAGGATAAGGCAAGATCCCTATATTTCTGCGCGTTATCAGAATCATGTACGACTGCCAATTGATTCCGTAAGATTTCTTTACCAATCTGGTCCTGTTTTTCTAGAATCACCTCATTGAGGCGCTTCTTAGTATTTTGGTCATTGTTGGAATATGATAACGATTTTTGATATGCTTCTATGGCTTGATCCAATTTCCCTTCCATATAATAAATCTCGCCTAGATTATGATAAACCAAAGGCGACTTAGGGGAAAGATTCAAAGTTTCAAGATATTCTTTCTTTGCTGCTTCAAATTGACCGAGACTGTGATAGACATTTGCCAAATGATAATGGTATTCTGCAACATTAGAATCGAATCGTATAGCTTGCTCATATTCCTTTTTCGCTGCTTCTAGCTCTCCACGTCTATGAAAGATTTGTGACATAGCAGCATAGACCTCGGCTGTGTCGGGCAGAAGGAGCTTGGCTTGTTGACACGCAACTTCTGCGGCATTTAAATTTGAAACTTGAAGATATGCATTTGCTAAATGAATATAAGTTTCCCCATCCCTTGGATTTACCTCTAACGAGTGGTTAAATTTCTCAATAGCCTCGTCTATCCTGTTTTTTCTGGCAAGTTCTAACCCCTTGGCATTTAATTTCTTCGCTTGATCCACTGGATTTGCCTGACTAAAATTATGGATCGCCAGAAGCAAAGGGAAGAGAATCCAGACCGCTTTAGTTAACCTGTTAGCCATAAAGAAACAGTTTTTTTAAAATATGTTGGAGTTAGAGAGTTTTAGAAATTATTTATCAATTTTTAAAATCTGGTTAGCTTTGACATTAGTGAATTCTAAGCTTCGGCCGTTAGGCCATGTTATCTTCACCAATTTCGCCTCTATGTTATTACCAAGCCCAAAATGAAAACGAAGATTGTTCTGAGAAGCATAGCTGCTGCCTGATCGACCTTCACGAATTTGTTTGAAATTTTTGGTTTGAACCACAAGTTTTACTCCGATAACCGAGCGGTTGCCAACTTGAATTATCAACCAATTTTGAGAAGGATAAGTCTCGTTTCGAAGAAGTGTTGGAGGGGCATCCATATTCACTACCAGAATATCGATGTCACCATCGTTGTCATAGTCGGCAAAAGCACTACCGCGACTGGATAGACTTACTTCTAATCCCTCTCCTGAAACTTCGGATATATCAAGAAAAGTACCGTTTTCATTGCTGAATATCTGGTTGGTTTGTGCATAAGCTTGGCCATATTCGGGATGTCTGTTTACTTGGGGATAAATGTGTCCATTCGCAATGAATAGATCTAAGTCCATATCGTTATCAAAATCGAAAAACCCCGTCCCCCAACTCATTGGTAAATAAGTCGATTGCCATAAGCCAACAGATTTTGTCGTATTTTCAAAAAAGAAGCCGTCCATATTCTGATATAAGCTACTATATTCCCCTGTAAAATTAGTGACCCAACTATCGAAATCGCCATCACCATCATAATCGGCGAAATCGACTCCCATACAAGCCTGAGCTTCTCCCGAATCACCATAACTCACTCCAGCTAAACTGCCAACTTCAATAAAAATCCCATTACCATCATTTTGATACAGATAATTTGCGCTAGCATCATTAGCAACAAATAAATCGGTATCACCATCCAGATCATAGTCTGTTGCACAAACACCTAATCCGTAAAATTCATCAATGTCAATCAGGCCAACTTCAGATGCTCTCTCCGTAAAGTTTCCGCTTCCATCATTCTGATAGAAAGCATCTATGCCACCCTTCAAACCTTTTGGCCCCACCATTACTTTTTCGACGTTCTGCCAATCCAAAGTCCTTTTCGCTGATAATACATCTGAGATAGAGCAGTCAACGTAATTTACTACGTACAGATCTAGATCATTATCTTTGTCAGCGTCGAAGAAAGTTGCCCCAACACTCCATCCGCTATTTGCAACACCAACACGCTCAGCGACATTGCTGAACGTTCCATCACCATTGTTTTTGTACAAGTAGTTTGGTCCAAAGTTGGTGACATAGAGGTCAAGCCATTCATCACCATCGAAATCAGCAACACAAACACCACAGCCCCAACTATCATCACCTACCCCAGCATCGACTGTTCGATCCTCAAAAGTTCCGTCTCCTAGATTACGATAAAGTATGTTTTTGCCCTTATTTGATGGTAAGCTTTCAGTGATTTCCCAACCATTAACCAGGTAAATATCCGCATAACCATCACGATCATAATCAAAAAAAGCTGCGCCATTACCAGTGGATTCGAGTAAATGTTTTTTTTCCTTGCTTCCCGCATAAGTTACGGCCGTGAGCCCTGAAACCTCGGACACATCGACAAATTTCGCTGATTGACTTAAAAATGGGAGAAAAAGGATCAAAGAAATATAACAGAGTCTGGTCATAATACTAATCTAAAAAAAATTGCCGAGATTCGCAAGAACCTCGGCAATTTTTGTTTGTGCTTGATAAATTCGCTGATAATTGTTGAACTTTATGGTCTTTTAAGTTTACCCCAGGTAGTTGCTAGCCTGTTCAAAGCTTCCACTGGTAGGTTATCCTTCGGAATACCTTTACCGTTAACACGTAAATATTGCCAAGCAACTTTAGCCGTAGCACGACCAAAACCGACGCCACCCTTTTTATGAGTACCGGGATATTCTATTTGACCTGCTTCCCTCCACTTATTGTCTTTGAAGAACTCAACTTTTAGCAATTCACCCTTAATTTCACCTCGAAGGCCATAAAGCTCCTTTTCTTTGAGCTCGCCAACGACTTTCTTATCATCAGTGATATCGCCTTCGTTGTCTCCCCCACCAACTTTACGAAGCCATTCAATACTGTAACCACTACCAGCTCCAGCACCGTTTTTTCGCCCAATAGTTCGGAAGAAATAGTTGTTTGCTTGATCAACCCAACGAATGTATAAGTGAGCTTCTTTATGAGCACCAAACTTCAAGTACTGATACTTTGATTCGATGGTATAATCGGTCCATTTTGCTTCATAAATGCCGATTCGTTGATGACCTGTACCAACATTGTCATCAGTCGTAAAACCATCCTTGGTCAGTTCCCAACCTGCATCACCAGCACCAAGCTCGACATTGTCGTGCTTAACAAACTCTTTGAACCATTTTTTAGCATCTGGGCCAACAAAATCAAAGGTTAATGCATAACTGGATTGGTGACATAAAATAAGTAGCACACTCAGAAATAGGTTTAAAAAAGGAAATCGATGTAATCCTTTCAACAAATTGTCCCCCTTGATTTCTTATAAAAATTATTTATCAAGTGACCTGAGCATAGGAACTAAGTAGTTCCTATGCTTAGATATCACGATAAGCTTCAAATGTTAAGGCCTTTTAAGCTTAGCCCATGTTGTTGCTAACCTGTTGAGAGCTTCAACAGGAGTAGTGGCGTCTTTAGGAATTCCTGGTCCGTTAACCTTAAGATATTTCCAAGCGACCTGAGCAGTAGCACGACCAACACCAATTCCGCCCTTTTTATGAGTACCGGGATATTTCACCTCTCCGATTGGAACCCATTTGTCGTCTTTAAAGAACTCAACTTTTAGTAATTCACCCTTAATTTCGCCTCGAAGACCGTAGAGAGTCTTGTCTGCTAACTTACCAAGAATTTTTATGTCATCTCCATCCTTAGTAAGGTCACCTTCGTTGTCTGTCCCTCCAACTTTGCGAAGCCATTCGATACTGTAACCACTACCAGCTCCACCGCCATTTTTTCGACCAATAGTTCGGAAAAAGTAGTTGTCCTTTTCACCGTCCCAGCGAACATAGAGATGAGCTTCCTTGTGGGCACCTTGTTTTACATATTGGTATTTAGACTCGAGAGTATAATCAGTCCAGTCTTTTTTTATCCCAATTCTCTGATGGCCAGTACCAACGTTATCATTTGTTTCTAATCCGTTTGCAGTTAAATGCCATCCAGCATCTCCAGACTTGGTTGTATCGGCACTTTTGATAAACTCGTCAAACCATTTTTGTGCATCTTTTCCAACAAAGTCATAAGTTAGTGCATGGCTGACTAAACTGACAGAAAGGAAAAGAAGAACAAGCGAAAATGTACATATCATCGAATAACTGATTTTCTGCATTGCTAACTCCTCATTACTTTAAAAGTTAATACTAGAATTTAAACTAACACTGATATAATATCTGTTTTTTTGGGTTTTAGCTAGCAAAAAGAATCTAAGGGAAAAGAATACGCAAGAAATTAGGCGGCTGAGATAAGCGTATCCATATACGATCTAGCACAGTTAATTTCATCGGTAACTTCTTCTATCGAATCCATAATCGGGATTCCTCGGGGAACGGGGTGCATAAAGATCTCAGTCCAGCCAGAATAGTTGATCCTTTTTAAGGCAGTAAGAATCGGTAAAAAATCCAAGGATCCTCGCCCCGGTAACTGCATTAATTCCTGTTCTTTGGGTAATTTCTCGTGGCAACCCATACCATATTGCCAAGCATAGAAAAGCGATAGACCTGTATTCAGATCCTTAATCAGTTGTGCTACCAATTGAGCATCTTCTGGCAAATGATACGGCGCTAGGGCAATTCCCAAGTGAGGTGATTGGGTATATTCGATTAACCATTTCATCGAGTCTGGTGTTTCTATTAGCGAATTGCCATGGTTCTCAATACTGATAACGATGCCCTGTTTTTCTGCTGCATTGATGTGAGGTTTTAACGCTTCGGCAAACTCAGCTACAGCTGCACGTAACGCCTCACCTTCTAAATTGCTAGGTCCTTTACTGCCACATACGATAAGAGTTCCCCCTAACTTGCGGGCGAATTCCATTTCTTTTTCTAAGGCAAAAGGACCCAGATCGAAACGCGTTGATATTCCCAGTGTCACTCCGTGTGCATTGAGCAACTCCACAAAAGCCTCATGGCCCATGGATTCTACCTGTTCTCTCTGGTTACCGTGCACTTGCGGCCAAATATCAATATGTTGGCTCCCGATCTTCTGCACTTCAGGTATAATCTTGACTAAGGGCAGAGTACCATACATGCACGAAGCTAAGATATAGTTTAGTCTAAACGGAGTTTCATTCATAGGTATCTACCTTCACAGATTGACCACTCCTACCGGATTCATAAGCTGCTAGGACAGTAGCCAAAATGTGACGCCCTTCGGTTCCTGATACTGGAACTTCGCCATTGTTCTCTATTGCGTCTATGAAGTGTCGGACTACCACTGGGAATCCCAATTCATCTGGCCCTTCCGCTTCCACTACCGGCTGAGTCCATTTTCCTGTATCCTTGCGCCAAACTGATACTGGAGTTTCCCCTCCGCCAAAGCGTATCTGCCCTTCAGTACCCAGAATCTCGTTTACACCTACTGCACCTGCCAGAGCTGACCAACCTACTTGTAATGAGGTAGTCGCTCCGCTAGCGTGCTCAATCAAAACTAGTGCGGTGTCTTCCACTTGAATATCGTGCACATGGCGACCGATCCGTGCGTAGACATGTGCTGCTGGCGAACCAGTATAGTCAATAGCATTATAGACTTGATGGTAACCGTTATCAATGAGAGCACCTCCACCACCGGGTTTAGTCTGGGTGCGCCACTGTTGGTTTATTCCACGACCTACCACATGGGAACTACCAAATCCTTCGGAACGCACTAGGAACACTTCACCAATAACGCCCGATCGAATTTGTTCCATTGTCACTCGGTGTACAGATGAAAAAAGCTGATTATGTCCTACTGTCAGTTTACGACCAGTTTGTTCAGCCATGGCAATCATCCGATCTACTTCTTCCAAACTGGTGGCTATAGGCTTTTCCAAGAATACATGGGCGCCAGCTTTCATTGCGGCAATAGCCTGAGGTTCGTGCAAATGATGAGGGGTACAGATATGGACTAAATCCAATTCTTCTTGGGCAAGCATATTTTCCCAATTAGTATAAAGATGCTCAGCGGCAACCCCTAGTTTACCGCCCATCAACTCAGTGCGTTCCTGTGCTAGATCCGCCAGCGCTTCTATCTTAACGCGATCGTTCAAACTTGCCAACACTGGTCCATGTCGCCGCTCGGTGATGCCGCCACAACCGATGATTCCTGCTCTCAACACAAGTCATTTTCCTCCTTTAGTTTAACACTGTCTATACATTATCACTGATCAGAGTATATAACAATACTTACTTAGGTTTAGTAAACTGTATGCTCCAAAGAACTAAACTTTTCCAACGACGAATTGCAAAACTAATATCTAACGTGCATATAGTTAAATTTTGCCGTTATGTAACCAGAAATTTCTATTATCTTACAAGGGGTTTTCGTCAACATGCTGAGTATATTATACAAATTCCCTCCACCTTTTTAGGAACGTAGTACCCCGTTATTGAAGAGGTATATCCGAGTTCGTATGAGATTAGAACTCAAACTCAAATTATCGGTGATATTCTCATTTACCCTAATCCGTCCACCGTGATAGAATGATCTATCCAAATTCTCAGTGTGAAGGAAAGGAACATCAAACCATGACCGAAACCGAAAAATATCTCTTCGATGTCCATGGTTACCTTGTAATCGAAGAAGTCTTGTCCGCCGATGAAGTAGCAGCTGCCAATGCAGCCATTGATCATTATGCCGGTCAGATTAGCATTCGTCCGAATGACTTGGCACATGGTTCTTCCACATTGGTTGGTGAAACTGGTCGTGGCGATCTAGGCGGAATGCTGACTTGGGATAAACCTTATTGTAATGTTTATCGCCAGATGATAGCCCACCCTAAATTGACTCCGTATTTGAAAGAGTTGCTTGGTCCAGGATTTCGGTTAGAAGGATTAGGTATTATTACCATGGACAAAGGGGCCGAAGGGTTCTGGTTCCACGAAGGGGCTGAACCCTACGATCGGTCACGTCATTATCTCTACCGCAACGGAAAAATGTACTGTGGTATGACCAACATAGCAGTCCAGCTAACAAATGTTGAGGAGGGGGATGGCGGTTTTGCTTGCCTGCCAGGGAGCCACAAATCAAACTTCTCCTGTCCAGGTGAGATTCGGCTTTATCACGCACACCAAAATCGAATCGCACAAATCCCGGCTCAAGCAGGTGATGTAGTTCTCTTCGTAGAATGTTTAATGCATGGTAGCCTGCCATGGACCGCTGATCATCAAAGGCGCTCGGTCATCATTCGTTACAACTCAGGCGTAGTGGCTGAGTCGCTTATGGGTAATTATACCCCACCCGCCTTCTACAGCGAATTAACACCTGAACAACAGTTAGTTATTTCACAACCGAGTTACCGAAATGAACTAGTGAAGGATCAGGAAGTGAGAGATCTTTTAGGCAATGATTTCTTTGACGAGAATTAAATTGTGTTAGGATGCTTTCAGTTGGCTCGATCTATCGGAGATTTACCTGTACTAATCGAGTATGGTGTCACAGGATTGCCTGCCATATATGTTTAGATAAAGGATAACTTTGTCTAAAAAAACATGTTAGTTACATAGTAAAAGCAAGAAATGATGTATGTTGCTAGTCGTGAAATGACCAAATCAGGTACTCTAAGGAAGTTACGAAGTTGGGATGGGCGTGATGTCAATGTATTTCCAAGCATGGCCCAGCCAAGACGATCCGCTATGCTACACACTCACTGGAACACTGTGGATGTGAACTAGGCATTGCAGGAGCTGATTAATTTATGAAAATAAGCAACTGAATTTGATGGATGACAAAAAGGATACGCTATGAGTAACAAAAGGTTGCGGGACAAAGTGGCTATTGTTACAGGGGCTGGCACCCGTGGCCCAATGACAGGTACGGGACAAGCAACTGCCATTCTTTTTGCCCAGCAGGGAGCCAAAGTCTTGCTTGTAGATTTGGAAATTGAGCGAGCCGAAGATACCCAAGCGACCATTGAATTGGAGAGTGGACAAGCTTCTGTGTTTCAAGCCGATGTAACCCAAGAATCAAGTTGCCGTGCTATGGTTGAAACTTGCTTGGAACGCTATGGAGCACTACATGTTCTATTCAATAATGTGGGTATAGGTGGTTCAGGCATGGTGACTGAGGTTGAAGATTCCGTTTGGAATCGAGCTCTAGATGGAAATCTGAAAAGTGCAGTTTTTGCCTGCAAATATGCTGTACCTAAAATATCAGATTCTGGCGGAGGCGCGATCATCAACGTTTCTTCCATTGATGGTTTGCGAGCTGGGATGACGCCGAATATACCCTATGCGGTAGCCAAGGGAGGATTGGTCACTTTGACAAAAGCAATGGCTGTTCATCATGGACGAGAGAATGTGCGGGTCAACTGCATAGCACCAGGCCATCTGCATGCCCCTTTTGTAGCAGAAATTTCCGAGGAACAAAGAGAATTACGCCGTAAAGCTGGGCCTTTGGGTACTGAAGGGAATGCTTGGGATGTCGCTTGGGCTGCCGTATTCCTAGCCAGTGAAGAATCTCGCTGGATTTCAGGGATAGTTTTACCCATTGATGCTGGTTTGCTAGCAGCTACACCTTTATCAGTATTGGATCATATATACTGAAATAGAGAGTAGAAATTTATCTCCACAATCAGTTTTTTTAAAGGTAGGTGTCTCATGAAAGCTGCGGTACTCTACGATATCAATACCCCTCTAAAAATCGAACGAATGGTGCTACCCAACATCGAAAGCGACCAAGTACGTGTCCGACTAGTCGCCAGCGGCGTCTGTCATTCGGATTGGCATGTAATCAAGGGCGAGTGGCCTTTCATCCCAATTCCGATCATTTTAGGTCATGAAGGAGCTGGTATTGTAGAAGAAATCGGATCAGCAGTCAACAATGTGAAAGTGGGAGATCATGTGGTCTTATCATGGAAACGTAATTGTGGTCTCTGTGAAATGTGCCAAGTTGGCTATCCTAATCTCTGTGACGTCCCAGCTGACCAGCGTGGACATCCCTATTTCCTAGAAAATGGTCGTCAAATGGATAAGTTTAATGGGCTGGGAACATTCAGTACCGAGACCATCGTCCCCCAAGATGTAGTTATCCCGATTGACAAAGAAATCCCTCTTCCTCAGGCAGCATTAGTTGGTTGCGGAGTGATAACGGGGGTGGGGGCCGTCCTGAACACAGCCAACGTTCAGCCAGGGAAATCGGTAGCGGTATTCGGTTGTGGCGGTGTTGGACTGAACGTGATACAAGGCGCAATGATCGCGGGCGCGGAACCAATTATCGCGATCGATATCCTAGACAACAAGCTCGAGCTAAGCAAACAATTTGGTGCAACACATACTGTCAATTCATCCCAGGTTGATCCGGTAATGGCTATCCAAGACCTAACTGATGGCCAAGGAGTACATTATGCCTTTGAAGCTATTGGTCTTGTCAGTGATCCGTTTAAGCAGTCAATTCTCTGTACTCGCAAACGAGGTATTACCGTCTATGTTGGTCATGCACCCGTTAACACACCGGTTGATTTTGATGCTCGTATTTTATTCTTAGAGAAGATGGTGATTGGTTCTTTCTATGGAACGTGTCGTCCTCGGGTCGACTTCCCACGTCTGCTTGGTCTTTATAAAGCAGGAAAACTTAAATTGGACGAATTGGTGACGCGAGTCTATCCACTAGAAAAAATCAACCAGGCATTCACCGCCTTGGGCAAGGGTGAGGTAGCCCGTAGTGTGCTAGATCTAACCTAATATAATATAATCAGAGGAGGACGCATGATGTCAAAGATGACTGGAGCTCGATTCATGGCTGAGACCGTCCATGGATATGGGATAACTCACGTCTTTTTTATGCCTTATATCGCTCCTAGGGCCTTAATGGAAATGGAGAAGTTGGGAATTAAGCGTATTCAGACCCATGGAGAAAAAGCAGCTGCATATATGGCTGATGCTTATGCTCGTATAAAACGAAGTCCTGGCCTCTGTATGGCACAGTCAGTAGGAGCTGTTAACCTTGCTGCGGGGCTACAGGATGCCTATCTAGCCTGTGCTCCAGTAATTGCCTTGACTGGTCGGGAAAATCAGATTAATCAGCAACGTCATGCCTATCAGGAAGTTGATCATGTTAATCCTTTCTCGGCAGTCACCAAATATAGTGCCTTTGTAGCTAATCCGGAACAATTACCTGTCTATCTGCGGCAAGCCTTCCGCTCGGCCACGTCGGGGACTCCTGCACCAGTCCATCTGGATTTGGAGGGGCTAGCGGGACAAATGGTCGTCGATTATGAGGCAGATCTGGAAGTGATCATCGAAGAATCATTTGTTCAGGTACCGCCTTTTCGACCGGAAGCGGAACTGGAAAAAGTGCTGGAAACACTCCGGTTACTCACTCAAGCTAAACGACCCATCATCGTGGCTGGTGGTGGAGTAACTGCCTCAGGAGCCAGAGCCGAACTGCTGGAAATAGCCGAGAAACTTTCCATCCCGGTTGCAACTTCTTTGAATGCTAAAGCTATGTTCCCCTATAATCATCCACTGGCGGTAGGTGTCCCCGGTTTATACTCGAGAACATGTGCAAACCAAGCGATCTGTGAGGCAGATTTGGTCTTCTTCATCGGTAGTCACACTGGTGGTCAGGTGACCAATGGATACCAAATTCCACCTCAAGGCACACCAATCATTCAACTTGATATCAACCCAGAGGAGCTGGGTCGTAACTACCCGATTAAAGTGGGCATGCAGGGCGATATCAGAAACTCATTACGAAGAATCATTGAACACACAGAAACGGTTGAGCCGCGTATACATTGGATCAACCAGATACAGGAATTGGTTAAGGACTGGAAAGAGAGCGTTAGTGACGTAGTCAACTCGGACATGGTCCCAATGCGACCAGAACGTCTCTGCAAGGAATTGACCGACTACCTTCCTTCCGACGCAATTCTCGTCTCCGACACAGGCCACTCTGGTATCTGGACTGGCACCATAATTGATCTTAAACATTCTAACCAGATGTTCATTCGCTGCTCGGGTTCGTTGGGTTGGGGGCTACCCGCGGCCATTGGTGCCAAGTGTGCCCAGCCAGACCGTCCCGTACTTTGCTTCACTGGCGACGGTGGTATCTGGTATCATCTGTCAGAGTTAGATACCGCTATGAAATGCGGCATCAACATGGTTATCCTGGTTAACAACAATCATTCCCTGAATCAGGAAAAAGGTGGTGTCGAGGCTGTCTACGGTGGACAGACTTCTGGCTCCGATGAACTTTGGCTTTTTCCCGATGCTGATTTCGCCGGAATGGCCAAGTCGATGGGATGTTTCGGTATTACTGTCCATAAACCAAGTGACCTTGCGAATGCGCTTGATCAGGCTTTTGCTTCGGGGAAACCAGCGGTTGTCGATGTCAAAACACACCTTGACGGTATTGCTCCTCGATCTTGGACTCCGGTATAAATATTTGTTTCTTTAATTTATTCAATCAGGTATTTTTCTCAATATGTTTCTCAGATGTCTGGAACACAATGGAAGCGAGAGGGACTACACTAGGTTCTGCTCGGAGTCTCCCGTGTTTCCTGATGTGCCCTGAAATGAGAACGTTTGGGGTTTGTCATAAAGGTGTGAGTTATATCACGAGAAAATTCGATATATGACGATCGTTGACGGGTTTTGGATACCAAATGAAAACCCGTTTGGAAACATCTGAAAACGACCGATATATATTCTGGTGTTGCGGCAAGAGCCAAACGAGACTCCAAATTCTTCAATGGGTTACTAAGAAGGTTAGAACAAGTCTGGCAGAAAGGAAGAAATGATTCATGATGGCTAGTTTATAATAGTTGATGTTGGGTGTACGACACAGTAGAATATAAATAACCATCACACCGCACAGCAAGGAATAACGTTTCTCAAAATCCGGAAAGGTTAAGTCAATGGAAATTGGAATTATGGATGGAACTGTTGTTCGTCCAACGCTTTCAGAAACACTTGATGCTATTGTGAACCATGGTATTTACTGCATGCAATTTGGCCTTGGTAGGGTAGGGTTACCTGAGTTGCCAGAACAAATTGATACTGAACTGTGTGATCAGATCCGTAAAGAATTCGACGAACGCAACATCAATATGGCTGCGATTTCTGGTACTTTCAACATGATTCATCCTGATTTGCAGCAACGTACCGATGGATTGCGAAGGTTACGTGTATTGGCATCGGCTTGTGAGAGAGTTGGTACATCGATTATCACGTTATGCACTGGCACACGAGACCCCAATAGTATGTGGCGACGTCATCCTGATAATGACTTGCTTGAAGCTTGGAACGATTTGGTTGGGACGATGCATCAAGCCTTACAAATTGCTGAGGAATACAAGATCACTCTTGCCCTTGAGCCTGAAGTTGCCAATGTGGTGGATTCTGCCCAAAAAGCCCGCCGCTTGCTTGATGAAATGGGTTCGCCTTATCTGAAAATCGTTATAGATGGCGCTAATATCTTTCATACCGGTGAACTTATGCATATGAGAGAAATCCTTGATGAAGCCTTCGCGTTGTTGTCTGAGGACATTGTTATTGCACACGCTAAAGACCTTGACCATGATGGTGAAGCGGGACATCTTGCTGCAGGAAAAGGTTTATTGGACTATAATCACTATCTGTCATTACTCAATGGCCTTGAGTTTGATGTCCCGCTAATTCTTCATGGTCTTAGCGAAGCACAGGTGCCTGAATGCATCGATTTCCTGCGCAAAAAAATAGAAGCTACAAATACATAACGTAGATTCGAAAATCGGAAATTCGTCATACCATCCTAATCAGGCTAAATCAAGAATTCTCAATAAGCTGGCCAATTTCTATCCGTAGTTGAAACAGCCTATGAAATGTAATCATAAAACATGAGCCAAAAGACATAATATGTTGTGTTTCAGTTAATGGCATTCATTCAGCATTGGTGTTATGATCCCAAAAACCAACAGGAGGAATATCATGCCTTACAAATTACAACCCGGCAAGATGTACATGATGCCCACACACTTTGGTCCAAGCATGGGACCGAGGCAAGGACCAGAAGGGCGCACGTTCGAATGTGAGGACAACCCCAAAACAACGAGTATATCGGTCAATTTCTTGACAAACCGTGAGCAACTTGAAGAGTTATTGCCCGAAAAATTCGAGGTTGGTGCTGAACCGGTTGTCAGTGTCTCAGCATCCTATATGAAGGAAATCGAATGGTTGGCCGGTCGAGGATATAATATCCTCGGCGTCAGCTTTCCCGTCACCTTTAATGGAGAGCAAGATCGTGCAGAAGGGAGGTTGCTGACAGTCCTTTGGGAAAATTTATGCGATCCGATTCTGACTGGTCGTGAACAGCTGGGGTTCTCCAAAATCTACTGCGAACTTCCAGAACCAACTGTTCTTTACGAGGAAACTTGTTGTATTGCCAGTTGGCTCGGCTTCAAGTTCATGGACATGAAACTGACAAATATGATCCCCGTACCACTAAACCCATCCCCGTCACTAACAACCGAACAACCAAATGATGATATACTGAAAGGAACCTTACATTATAAGTATATGCCTAGAACTGGGGAATGGGACTGTGCTGATGTTGGCCACGTCGTACTGACGCCGGCCGAGGGTTCGAATTCCGTGATCAAAGAAACGTGGCAGGGCAATGGGACGATAGAATTCCATAGAGCTAGATGGGAAGACCTGCCGACGCAGTACCATATCGTTAATACCTTGCATGAGTTGGAGATCAAAGAATACCGTGGTGCTAGCATTGTGAAATCCATTGGAGGAAAGGATCTTAGTGATCAGCGAATTCTTCGGTAGATTTCAACCTCTCATTTGTAACAGTATCCTACTCTAAATCGATTACTTCTGCGGATCAGAAGCATACTCAAAAGGAGAAAAATATGGCTAATATTATCAGTCGAGAAATTCGTCTCAAGAGTCATCCTGTCGGCATGCCTGAGGAAAGCGACTTCGAACTAGTCGAAGTTACAATCCCGGAGCCTAAAACGGGCGAAATCCTTGTTCGAAACATTTACATGTCGGTCGACCCTTACATGCGTGGTGGTATGCGGAGTGCCAAGCTTAGTGAAACATTGGAAGGAGGTTGCGTCGGACAGGTTGTCAAATCGAATAGCGATCGGTTTCAAGTCGGTGATTATGTGTTAGGTATGCTGGGTTGGAGAGAATTCTATGTCGTTGCTGAGGAAAAAGCGACCAAGATTGACCCCACTATCGCTCCAATCCAATCCTTTCTAGGCGCAGTTGGTATGCCTGGACGAACGGCCTACGTTGGGCTACTAGACATTGGCCAACCCGAAGAAGGAGAAACGGTCTTCGTGTCGGCCGCCGCTGGAGCTGTTGGGTCAATTGCCTGCCAGATTGCTAAAATCAAAGGTTGCTACGTCGTTGGTAGCGCTGGTTCGGATAAGAAAGTGAAATGGCTCTTGGATAAGGCATGTGTTGATACGGCCTTTAACTATAAGGGAGTTGATAATTTAGAAGATGAATTAAGTCGGTATTGTCCAAGAGGAATCGATATTTATTTCGAGAATGTTGGTGGCAAGCATCTGGAAGCTTCTATTTCACTCATGAACATGTTTGGACGTATTATTTTGTGTGGTATGATCTCACAATACAATGATACTGAGCCACAGGCCAATCCAAAGAACCTAATGTCTGCTATATACAAACGTCTCAAATTACAAGGTTTTATTGTTTCTGATCATGTGGATCGAGTGGCTGACTTTTACGCCGATATGCGTCAGTGGATAAACGAAGGAGTAATCAAGTGGGAAGAAACCATCGTGGAAGGCTTGGAAAACGCACCGCAGGCCTTTATCGGCCTGTTCAGAGGTGAGAATATGGGTAAAATGATTGTCAAAGTTGGATTAGAGGAGATCGAGAAATAATACAAACTTGGTTGAACAATTCACCAATGGTTAGATGATAATCGCTATATGGCAGGAAAAACTCTGGGTTAATTTAAAAAAAGATGTGCCTATTTATAAAAACATCTGACAGAGTTTAATGATCCATGTTTATCATAGCAATATAAGGAAAATGAGTGAGAAATACGTTGATCGATACTATCAAGGTAATGTTTGGAATTCAAGTCTATGTAATGATTGTTTGATGTTATTAGTATCCGTTAACTGACTCAGCTAGGGAATTTCTTGCTGGTAGTTATGTCCGGAATATTATGTTTGATAAAGCATAATTGCGATGTTAACATTATGATGGTTGGTTTTTAGGCAATATTGGTTAAGTCTTAAATCGGGATTGAGCGACTTTCCAAAATTGAGGTAGGAGATCTTACTTCAATCCATCATATCTTAATAGTTTCAATACTTAAAATGACGAATTCGATATTTAGGCTAACCGCGCCTTCTGCAGATGACCTAACAACTTTTCATCGGGACGGGTGCGTTGTTTTACCAGATGTCTTCACGGATGAAGGCTTGGCTGGTTTGACCGACGAAATTTTGAACCAAGACACCGTTAGAGAATATTTTAAGTCCTTAGTGGATCTCGACCCTCAGGTGGATGATCCACATACCTACTTTGTTCGACCTTGGAATGACAGAGGTATATGGGGTGATAGATTGATTGATGCACCACTAGTTACTTCGCTATTGCAGTCTACTATTGGTTCCGATTATCATTTTTGTCATTCTGCTATGAACATCGCCCCCCGTGGTGCTAAAGGGGGAGGATTTCATCAGGATCATCACCATTGGAAGCATGAAAACCCAGTTAATCTGGCGGAAAGAGATAAATGGTACATTCAAATCCTCTACTATCCAAACGGCTTTAAAAAAGGGGACAGAAACCTGATGATAATTCCGGGGAGCCATCGCGTGGCGCCAACTAAAGAAGTGACACCTGAAAAACTGCTGGCGGGGGAATTCGACGATGAGGCGGGCAGAAAATTGGAAGTGCAGCGATTGGAAGTGCCGCCGGGAAGTATGGTTTATCTGAATGCCAGAATGTTCCATGGTATTGAACCGAAACCCTTAGATTCGCCGCAAGAATATCGCCTGTTCGTGATCGATATTTTCAAGGAAGTTGGTCCTCCACATCGTTACACTCAGGAGATTCCACCGGAGTGGACGGAACGAGCTGGTCCGGAAAGAAAGAAGATGTTTCAGCGAGCTCATTATTCACCGGAATGTTGGTTAGAGTCGTAGAACGAAGGTCTCCGTAATTACTCTTGGATAAGATTAGTCTGACCCTTTATTCTTCGATTTCATGTTTTTCCTTAATATAATCTAATACTAGCTTTCGCCCTCCTTTACATAAGAGTAGCGTTATGATGGTAGAGATCAGGATGAGTTGGTTTTGCGACTGGTGATGTCCTGCATTTAAACTGAGTTACTGGCTCATGCACTACAAGGTGTGTGTTGAAAACCCAATACGTGGGGACCAAAATAGGATTACGATGAAAGCAGCAAACATTTTATTTTTGATGAGTGACGAACATAGAGCGGATGTTACTGGGTATGAAGGGAACGGGGTTATCCGAACCCCGACTCTTGACTGGTTAGCAGAGACAGGTACAGTGTTTCGTAATGCTTATACGCCATCACCAATATGTGTGCCAGGTAGACAATGTCTAATGTCGGGCCAACTCCCCAAAACAGTTGGATGTGAAGGTTGGGTTGATTTACAGTCTAATCATATGACATTTGCTCGTCAGTTATCTCGTTATGCCTATGAAACTGTTTCTTGTGGCAAACTACATCATCAGGGGGACGATCAAATGCAAGGGTGGACACAGCGTCCTGCTGGCGATGTTCATATTTCCAGTAACCATATTTCAAACCGTTCTGAAGCGCATTTTCAGAAATACTCTCGTTCTTTCTCAACTTTCAAGTGGTCAGATGCCAAAGAAATCAAGCGCGCAGGGGTTGGCCGGTCTCCCTGCGTCACCAGAGATCGATTTTGGACAGATAGTGCGTTACATTTCATCGATGACTTTTTTAATAGCGCCTACTACGATCGGGAACAAGGCCAAAAGCCATTATTGTTGAAAGTTAGTTTACTCCAACCGCATTACCCCTACCAAACGGATCACGATAAGTTTACCTATTATCTAAATCGAGTGGCCCCATATCTGGATCAGTTGGTGTTTCCTCACCCATTTTTAAGTCAACGGCAAGTTCGTCCAGGAACGGATGCATCTGAGAGAGAAATAAGACGGGCAACGGCGGCTTATTATGGTATGGTTGAAACAATTGATAGTCATTATCAAGAGGTTTTGGAGGCCTTAACACATGTCGGGGAAAATTTGGATGAATGGATTATTGTTTATACTTCTGATCATGGTGAAATGTTGGGAGAACATGGCATTTGGGAAAAACAGAAGTTTTTCGAAGCGAGTGTACGAGTTCCGCTAATCATACGGTATCCAGAACGTTTTGAGGCAAAAGTCATTGACCAGAATGTCAATCTTTGCGATCTTTTTGCCACTTTATGTCATTTGGCGGGCATTCCTTGTCCCAGTGGTTTAGACAGCCGAACATTGGTTCCTTTGATGGAAGGTTGTACGGAAAATTGGGCAAATGAAACTGTATCCCAATTTGGGAAAACCAACCTGATGATCAAGAAAGACCACCTCAAATACCAAGACTATGGCGTCAATGGAAAAGAAGTCTTGTTTGATTTGCACCGGGACCCATCTGAAACCCAAAATTTTATTGATGACCCAGATTACGTAGAGTCAGTCAGCTGGTTTCGTCAACGATTAAGCCAACTTGGGCATGGTCCAAAGGCAGATCCTAACTATGTTAATGCTGGATATACTAGTGATCTCAGAGCGTAGCAACTCGAACGATCGTGCATTGATTGATCGACTAATTTAATTCTGTATAGGATTTTGGTGAAGGTCTCCATATGGAGTGTCGCGGCTATAGTTACTGCCAAGCATAAAAACAAATCCCCCGCTGGAACGGTGTAGCTCGGTGTGAATGGGGCGGTTACTCAGCCAATTTGTCAACCGCGATTACTGTCAACTAGCCTAACTCTTTACCCTAATTCAGCAATTGTGATAGAACGCTCTGCTTATTCTATAAACTTGTTGCCAGATTCGAGTTAACAGGTGCAAAACCGAACATGCGTTCAATGATGGCAAATTAGTTTACGATCTCTAACTAGGAAGTCTCATAATGATGAAAATCCGTAAAGTCCTCATTACCGGAGGATCAGGTTATCTGGGAAGTTTTGTTCTCCAGCAACTGCAAACTCAATATGAACTGGCTATCTTCGACCTTGTTCCACCAGAGGTGGATGGTGTAACCTTTATCTCTGGGGACATTACGCAGCTGGAAGAAATTCAAAATGCATGCGAAGGTCAAGATGCAATTGTGCATCTAGTTGCCCTGGTTCGTGGAAGAAATGACAAACCTCTAGCTTTGTTTACCGATGTGATGGTCAAAGGTACTTGGAACGTTGCAGAGGCGTGCGCAACGTCCAAAGTACAACGTCTTATCAACATCTCGAGCATCGTTGCCTGTGGACTGCCGGATAGAGTTCCGTACCGTGTACATGATCCTTCACATTTCGTTCCCAGCGATCTCTATTATGCATTGGCTAAAAACCTTGGAGAACATATTTGTAATGCTTATCACCAAGCACATGGACTCAGTGTAATCCATCTTAGACCTGGTGTCATCGCTGGAGATGGGCACAATCCTGGCCCCAAGGCTCCAAAAGACACATCTCATCCTTGGTTCAACTATGTTGACCCTCGTGATGTTGCGCATGCTATTGCGCTGGCATTGAGCGCAGACGTAGACCAAGGAATTTACAACGTTGTTGCTGGCCGGATCGATTCCAGTTTTGACATTACAACTACGTGTAACGAAATAGGCTACCAACCGCAATACAACTGGCCGGAAATCAAAATGGGAGATGATACTTAATGAGCGAGCTTAAATTAAGAGGAAAAATCGCCTTGGTTACTGGTGCTGGTCGTGGTATTGGAAAAGCCACCTCAAAACTGTTGGCTAAAAACGGTGCTGAAGTCGTCCTGACAGCTCGGACAGCATCAGAGATCGACAAGGTTGCTGAGAACATTGTTGAGGACAATGGGGGAGCTCTGCCGATTTCTGGGGATATCACCAATGGCAGTTTCGTCACCAATCTATTTTCCCAAATCCAAGACCAATATGGTCGATTGGATATCCTAATCAATAATGCAGGCAAGGCACCTTTCGGTACAATCGAAGAAATGTCGGTCGACGTCTTCCGTTCCTGTTTAGAACTGAACGTCGTTGCTGTGTTCCATTGCACCCAAGAAGCAGTAAAATTGATGAAGGCAAAAAATGACGAAGGTAAAATCATCAACATCGGTTCTGTTCGCTCTCATTGGTCGGAGGCAGGAGGGGATGGGGCTTACAATGCCAGCAAATTTGCCTTGAAAGGCTTAACTGAAACAGTAGCCCGACAGTTACACGGAACGGGCAGTAAGATCTGTGTTGGACTCATCTGTCCTGGAGGAGTAGATACATCACTCGTTAATCCGTCTGGTGAGCCGAATCCTCGGCTTCTTCGGCCGAGTCGAGTGGCGGAAGCAGTCTTGCACGCAGTTACCTCACCACCAGACGTGAATATCTACGACATCACTCTTTTTAACATGTCTCAGGTGCCTTGGTAGATCTCAGGATTACTTTTTAACCTCTCTGATAAACAATACACTGGCATTTTAGGTGAAGTAGCGAACCTCATTTCATGAGAGCGTTGATATAGTAACCACCGTATATCGATATCTCAGGTCAGTTCGTGGGCGATTTGCGCAAAATGATTTGGTTTCTGCTCCTATCTTGTTAATTCTGGGGGCGCATTCCACAGACCGTTGTTTACTGACAAAGAATAGATTTACTGTTGATTAATATACCGTTGATTTCCGTCTTATTTTTGTTTATTTGGGTAAGTAGCTAACGGGTTCCATAATCTGTATTTTAACCTTCCTTAAAATTGCCTTATCTTCGTTGTTCCTTGGCATGATGTGACAGATTCTGGTGTGCGCTGGCCTCACAACACCATCGACCTTTAGAATCGCTTAGTGATATTTCTTCATCATGGTTATAGTTCAGATTAGAATCTATCCCCATGAGTCTATTCATACCACTGGATGTTTTGATTAATCAGATTCAATCGCGACTTAGGTACGCACTTCTAAAATCATGTTGGTGTGAGTCTCTGTCGTCCGTCGTACTTGCGTAAACCCCGCCTCATTCAACACTTTTGTCAGGCGTGCTTGGCCAGCTTGGGCTCCTAGCCCTAACCCTACCTCTTGTGCTTTGGAACAAGGTACACAAACAAGTGTGGAGAAGCCGTAAAAAAGGGCGCTTAACGGATTGTCTAAGTTTTCCTCAAGAGTGTCGCCAGCTAGCGGCTCCACTAACATAAATGTTCCGTCCTCTACCAAAATATCGTTGATATGCTTGGCTGCGCCGACGGGGTCACCCATATCATGTAGAGCATCAAAGATACAGGCAAAATTATACCCATTATTCGGGATTTCTTTGGCTGTACTGATAAAGAAATCAACGTTAGATAGTTCCGCTTCTTTGGCTTTGCCACGAGCTACTTCAATAGATGGTTCATGAGAATCAAACCCGTGGATAGTTGAATTAGGGAATTTTTCTGCCATCAAAATAGTGGAGGAGCCATGCCCACAAGCGACATCGGCTACCTTACTACCGCTTTCAAGTTTTGCTTGGATGCCATCAAGAGATGGTATCCAGCTGTCAATCAGGTTTGCTTCGTATTGAGGCCCGAAAACCCTGTCAGTTCCGCAGAAACAACAGATGTGGTGTTCACTCCATGGCCGCCCACGACCGGTTTTGAACACGTCCAGTGCCGTGCTGTGTGTTGCGTATTGTGACACAACAGCTTGGATGAAACCTTGCACGCAAGTGGGCTTTCCTTCATGGACCAAGACAGCAGCTTGCTCAGGTGTAATCGAAAATTCATTTGCTTGGCCGTCGTAGGTTACATAACCCGATCCAGCATTAGAAGAGAGGAACTCTTGCAAGTAACGCTCGTTCAGACCAGTAGTGCTTGCCAATTGTGATGTAGTGCATGGTCCATGAGCCTCAAGTGCCCTATATACACCGGATTGATCACCAATATACGATAATAAAACCCCGATAGCACCAGTGATGTCGGTAACGACCTTGCCAGATAATGCTTCTAACTTATCTATATCTAACGATATTTCGCTCATAATTATTCTCTTGAATTAAGTCTGTTATAAAGTATTTCTATCTGCAACTAAATTTACCTCTATATTAGTGGAAACCTGAGTTGTTGTCTATAGTATCTTTAGCTGATTTTCCCCGCATTGATAGGCATTTGTTGGTTCTCAAAATAAATCGATTGCCAACTTTGTTACCCTAAGGTTACTAAGGTAGAATGAATTAAATAGTAGCAAAACCCTAGAAAAATGGAAGTACATCTCACCATCCACCAGGGGTTAACTTGATGTAGGCGTGACTATCATTAACCAACTCGTCTATTGTATTTGGTATGATTTCCTGTGCTGACTTTTACAGTGGTAGTGGATCTTCCATCGCCTCCAGCCCCGCCAATCGAGGTCGATGCTAGTGTAGCCTTCTGTATATTGATGAAGATGCGATAGCCAGTCGGCCAAAAACGCCTTGCCCACTTTAGGGATTTCCCACGGAACATTGATTCGCTGATGACGATCTCGAAAACCGATGCCGCAGGAGAGTTGGATTTCGTCGGTCTGATTGGGAGACGCCCCGTGGTAAATACGGTGGGCAAAACAATCATATCACCTGGATTGGTAAACAATGGTACCAGTTCCTCTACATCGAAACCAACATAGGCTTTTTCTCCCTTCCCTCCTTAAGTCGATAGTTCTTTGATATAGCCATCACCGATGGCCATACTCGCGACGACACCCGTTTCTCATTGGGGCAGACGATAGTGCTCCGACTAGATTCAGCTTGTGGATTAGGTTAACTTGTTGTCGAGGACAAGATCAAGATTATTCATGACCTTATGAAAGGCCTCGATGTAGAGGGACATCAATTCTTGATCGTTGGGCGGATTGACATCGAACACATAACAGTGTGAAGCAATAAAATCGGTTGCGTGAGGATAGTCGCTTAAATTGTATTCAACAGTCGAATTCGTACACTGCCATGGACAACCTTTACCGTATCCAATTCGGTTCTGGAAAATCTCCTGAGCAGGAACGGGCAGTCGTTGCCACTGACCGGTTGGTACGCCTTCGGCTTGTAAAGCAGCTTGCACCTTCTGCCGTAATTCGCCGGCAGAAATATTCAAGCCTAAGGCTTCAGGATCAAAACCAATCACATAATTGTAGTAGACGGGATTGCAACCTTCAGGAACCAAAGGGGTTTTAAGACCCGGTATCTGGCTTAAATGTTGGGTCAGAAAACGGCAGTTTTCCACTCGAAGCATGTTGTTTTGGTCCAACCGTTTTAGTTGGCTACGAATCAGAGCTTGACTGAACATGTCCCCACGATACATCCATCCTAAACCGTAGGCGTTGTATTCCTGTGACTCGCGTTCCTGGCCGGGAACGACGATCTCGCCAAAATACTGGAGCAAGCCAGCTCTTTGATGGATCAATTCATCATCGGTAGTAAACAACCCTCCCTGGCAGCCACTGCTCAGGGTTTTGGATGCCTGTGTGCTATATGCGGCCGCATCACCAAACGATCCGCACAGCCGACCATGGTATTGGGCACCGTGCGCCTGAGCAACATCCTCAATCACATTCAGATTGTACCGTTGGGCAATTTCCAGAATCCGGCCCATCTCAGCAGGCATACCATGAATATGAACCGGTAGAATTGCCTGGGTTCGTTCGGTAATCTTGGCTTCGATAAGATCCGGATCAATACAATAGGTATTGGGATCGATATCGACAAAGACGGGGATGGCATTGTGGTGGAGCACCGCTGCCGCTGTTGCCCAAAAGGTGAAGGCGGGTACAATCACCTCATCGCCAGGCTCAATACCGATCCCAGCTACGCACATATGCAAGGCAGCGGTCCCACTATTGACCGGAATACAGTATTTAACACCCATGTATTTCGCCCACTCTTGGGCTAGCCCTTCAGCCTGTATACGTTGTTGTTCTGTGATCCTCTCAGTAGCTAAAACCGCTTGAACGGCTTCGCGATCGTCTTCTGTCAGATACGGCCACGGCTTAATAAAGCCTTCTGGTACCATTCTGTTTCCACCAGCTATCGCTAGTTTTTCAGCCATTAATTGTTCTCCTTATTGAGTCATCATTGACATAATAAACATTGAACCGAACGGTTTTCCTTCCTCATTGGCATATCCTTCACCAAACAAATATTGTGGAATCTTGCGATAAGACATTTGCTTTTTAGTTTTCCAATTACATCGATACAGCTGCTTTACTAGCTTGACAAAATTAGGATTTTATTTCGTATTGGGTTTTTCTGCCTTTACATGTTCCTCTTGTCTGTTCAGTGTAACATAGTTCAATTTTTTGTGTACAATCTGCCAAATGCAATATAAAATACCAAGCCAAGCACGATCGAGTGTTCCTATCGCCTACGTCTCAGGTAAAAATAAGTTCACAGAAGGAGGATATTCATGTGGTTAGTACAACGTTTTATCTCGTTATCGGTTGTCTTAGTAATGTGTGTCATCTCTGTAAGGATGACGTCAGCGGGGGTCGTTGGAGTATGGCTTTTTGACGAAAATAAGGGTGACACTGTGAAGGCACAAGGTTACAATCATGACGGTGAGTTCGTCGGTGGCGTCAAATGGGAAAAAGCAGGAAAATTTGGCTCGGCAGTTCGGTTCAACGGCACAACGGGGCATATCGAAATCCCAGATCCTGAACACACACTCACTCCGAAGCATATCACTTTGATGGCATGGGTGAAAGTTGACAATGTTGCAGGAACGAAGTCCATTCTGGAACAATACGATTGGTTGCCTAAGCTCGGCGCCCATGCGCTTCGTATCAATGGAACCACGATTGAGTGGTATGCCATATGGGCACAGTGTCAACCATGCCGGGAAGCAAAGGGTGGTGAGATCAAAGACAAACGATGGACGCACGTCGTCGCGACCTACGACGGAAAGGCTTCACGGTTGTATCAGGATGGGAAATTCGTTATAGAGAGCAATCCAGGCCCGAATTCAGATTTGCTCCCCAGCAACAAGTCACTTTCAATCGGCGTTCGTGGGGACACCAAGGATGTTCACTGGATGGCTGGAGTAATTGACGAAGTAGCGGTTTTCGATACGGCTCTCTCTTTAAAAGAAATTCAAACCATATTCAAGTCCCCAACTGGTTTACTTGGGGCAGTTCTTGCCGTCGGGTCACCGCAATCGAAGCTGGCTGTTACTTGGGGGCATTTGAAAGGCTAGTAGTTCTCTGAACCAGATATTCTGACGATAGGGCATCCTCAAATGGTAAATCACGACGGATCTCAAATCCATAGTAGTTATAAAATTCGGCGGGATAGAACAGCAAATCCATCTTACCCAATATCCCTCCTTCTGATTCATCGAGTTCAAGATTCAAAGAAGCCGTAAGTGTGAAATCCAAACGTTATTCCGAGAAGGTTCCAGAAGCAGCCTATCGTATACTCACCCACGATAAGACCAAAGAAAAAAGGTGTTGCGTTTCGGTAACCTTTAAAGTGACCATGTTTCAGGATAATCCACTTAATCAACCAACTCAACCAAAATGAGAACCAGATGTAATTTATTACCCATCCGCTGGTGGCCAAAGTATATCCAACCGGGTGTAATGGCCACCATAGAAATTGGAATCGGAGGATCATCATGGTCAATGAGAAGGTCAGACCGATTCCTATAAACGCCAGCTCGGCAGAGTTTGTGTTGCCCGGATAATGCATCCATCCTGCTAACCGACGGAAAGATTCCCACGGTATGCCAACGTATCCCGTAAACCCTGAAGATACACCCGTTTGGTAAGCGGAGTGAAGTAATGCCCATAAGGCAGAGAAAACCCCGATTGTAACAGCTATCATCATTGCAATTGCCAGTCTCTTGGGGCGAATGCCAACACGTTCGGCTATCTTGAACCCTTCTAACTGATGTGGCATTGGATGACTTGCTAATGTTCTATCAGTGAAGTATAAGTAAGTTAGCATTGTCAGGTTTTTACCCCCCAAACGACGTGATCCTAGTGCCGTTACCAAGATGGTATCTGGGCCTACCCATCCTAGCTCGGTTTGCGGTGGGCCGAGTTCTGCTCTTATGCGTGTAGCTGTTGTCTCCAAACCGACCAATAGCACGGCAAATGTGATCGCTATCCAAAAAGACATTCCACCTACTATACAGAATATGACCAAGAAAGATAATCCTGAGAGAAACCCTATCAATGCCATGCGATAGTTTCTCGGCTCCATTTGGTTAGGCTCTGTTAGTGCACGAAATCTAAACGCTTGCACTAACACATATTTCAAATGCCCACGGGTTAACCATAGTGCGATCAGGCAGAGTCCCAGCCATCCCCCCGTTGTTTGTTGGTTGAAGTAAGGAAAGCCGGGAAGACTTCGCCAGCCGACAATGTCTGCTATAATACGTTGTGCTTTGGCAAAGAGATAGAAAAACCAAACTGAGAAGGAGAGATCAAGCGGAATAAAAAACACCAGACCAACGATCCATGGGTAAATTACAAGAGGCATCCAGCCAATGGCATTGAAGGGCTTATCCGTGAACACATGTCCTATTTCTGTTCGCAAACGCAGATTAGGAACCACAGGATAGTGGAAATGTAGCCCATTAAGCAAAGTAATCACTGCAGTCAGGCTAAATCCTAACAGAAACAATCGATTTGAAAACAGAACGCTTCCTGTGCCGCTTCGTGTTAGTTCCAACGGTAATTGAATGATTGGATAAGAAAGCTTTTCCTCTTCCGCCCAAGCTTTTCTTATGAGGATATTGACACACAGCAAAGTAAATATCAACACAATGGCGAAACATGCCCAGAAAGTCAGTGGTTTCAGCCAAGCGACGATATGTTCTAGGATATAGATGCTGGACTGACCTTCATAAAAACCCTGTAAGACAATTGTGTCCTTGACCGCCAGCCAATCGGGAACGAACCGAAAGAACAGATCAGACCATTCATTTTCAGGAGTGGTGAACCAGAAAGCATGCCCCAACGACAACACTAGGTTTTCGAGAAAATTGTTCCCTGCTACACTAGATCCCAAGCACAACATCACGTATATGGTAAGCAATTCTTCTTGCTTTAATGCGATCTTTGGGTTGAATTTATTGGTTAATGTGTTGAATCCAACAAGGACTAACAGGGTAAACGTGACATTGAAAAAGAGGGACACTATAGTCAAATAGGTGGTACCCCAAACCGCTTCACTTTGAACCACCCAATAGCAGTTTGGTGGAATTAAAATGCATCCAATGGCTAGAGCTCGTAAAGTGACATTGGATGATTTCTGTTGAATTCGTTCTTCCATATCAAAATCAAAGATTACAGGAAAGGTCCATTTTCGGCGGAAATAGGATTGACACTTTTCAGAGTGAGAAAATCAGCGAATCCAGATTCATCAGATTAAATCAAGGTTGCAGGAACCACCGATAATGGCACTAAGGTTAGCTGTGTGAAGAATAAACACGCAGGCTACGTATGTCAACGAGAAAATGAGATGTAGAATTATATGACTGCAAGGTTTTCAGCAACACGTTATCCGTGTCAAACTGGAGGGTTATACCTCCACTGCTGGCAAGGAAAGAATGTGACTAGGCCAGAAAGACTAGTTGGCGGAAGGTTCACTATGGGATTTGAATCATAAGTTAAATATAGATTCGATAGTATACTCAGGTCGGTTGACTTTACCAATTATCACAAATTAATCATTACGAGGAGAATATGAGTATAAATGCGTAAATCCATACGTTGGGGAATTTTAAGTACGGGCCGTATCGCCCACCAATTTGCCACTGGTTTGAGCGACCTGCCTGATACTGAACTGGTGGCTGTTGGTTCACGCTCAATCGTAACAGCCAACGCATTTGCCAACCAGTTTAATATCCCACATCGGCATGGAAGTTACGATAGCTTGGCACAAGATCCAGATGTCGATGTGATCTATATCGCCACACCACACAGTTTACATCAGGAAAATGCGCTAATGTGTTTGAAAATGGGTAAAGCTGTGCTCTGCGAAAAACCGTTTACCATCAACGTCCAACAAGCCGAAGTGGTGATTCAAGTAGCTAGAGAGAAAGGCATTTTTTTGATGGAAGCCATGTGGACTCGATTTCTGCTCCATATCCTCAAAGTACAGCAAATGATCAATGATGGGCTAATCGGCCAACCCCGCATATTGCAAGCTAGTGTTGGAGACCAGAAAGAGCTTGATCCCTCCAACCGATTTTTTAATCCTAAACTGGGTGGAGGGTCTTTAATTGATGTTGGAATTTATGCTGCCACTTTGGCCCATTTGATATTTGGTCCACCGACCGCAATCCAGACTTTGGCCAATTTGTCTTCGACAGGGGTGGACCAAGAGGCTCTGGTTACTTTCCAGCATAGTGATGGCCAACTGACCTATTTTGCCTCTTCCATTTTGTACCATATGCCTCGTGATGCCACCATTACTGGCGATGATGGTAGTATTTATATCCATCCCGATTTTTGGCATCCATCTCAAATTACCTTGAGGGTCAATGGTAAAACCGAACAGTTTATCGAAGTGAATTGTCCATTGAATGGTTATCATTACCAAGTACTAGAAGTAAATCAGTGTCTGAGAGCAGGGAAGTCGGAGTCGTCAATCATGTCACTAGATACAACGCTGAGTGTAATGAATATCTTGGATACGATTCGAGGGCAGTGGGGATTAAAGTATCCTATGGAATAAGGGTAATTCACAACAGATTCTTCAGTTGTTTCTGATGGCTCAATTACTGGCTGGAGAAGATGAACAGTAAGAAGAAAGTGGAAGATATACTATATTCCGTTTCCAAATGCCAGGGGCGCTTTTAACCAAGTAGTGGGATATCAAACCACGCATCGCCAACCATTATGGTGAAATCCACCGCCCGCACCACGTCGATGGGTAGTTTGCTGCTGTTCTCGATGGCGTCCGCAAAATACCAATTAATGTTCTATATTGTTTCAGGCTCGTTTGCTATTGAAGCGAAAAGTACTATTGCAAGTGAATTAGTATTCCACATTTGGATGGACAACTGTTTCTCCGTCATCTTCCAGGAGAGGGCGGTTATAAATATAGGGAGGTTCAAGAACAGACCGCTGTGCTTCGGTGAGCTCACCAGCCCAATCAGGAAAGGTTACATCATAGTAACCACCCGCGTAGTGCAGGTGTTTTGGCGAATAGCGTATCAACAGGGAACGACGCTCTCGTTCCCTGTGTTTCCAAGGTAAGGTGCCATGAATCGTTGCCTCGTTAAAAATAATTAGGTCTCCTGCTTTAGCGGGTACATTATATACAACTTCTAGGTTGACTTCCCAATTCCTGATTTCCTGAGGACAAGGGAAGTTGGCCTTATGGCTTCCCGGGATGACACAGAGGCCGCCATCATCCTCATTCACATCAGCTAATTGGTACTGGAGGACCACCATCCCACACCGCATTTGTCCATTCGTGTAAATATAGTATGCGGCGCCAAAAAATGAGTGGTTGGTTGCACCATGGAGCAAGAGCCCTTCACTTCCATAGTCGGAAGTCAGAATAAAGGGTTCATGGTCTAATCGCCACCCACGCCCATGAATTTCGTTTAAGTATGGAATTGCTTTTCTGTGAACAATAATTTCTCGAAATGGTTGGCTCCAAGGTCTTGGCCAAGCCAGCATGCCGGTAAATATACCACGTTTGTGTGTGCCGGTGAGAGTTTTCGACTCACCAACAGCTGAGTTTGGATCTTCACCTTGTTTATCAAGATTTTTGTCAACAGAGATGTTTAGTTTGTGAACTTCTTCTGGTGTAAGTACATTTTTTATAACCAAAAAACCTTGGAGATCAAATAAGAATTTTTCTCGTTCGTTCATCCATTCTCCTCATAGTCATCTGAATTCAGAAATGAGACCGACGTAGCTCAATACTTAAATCTGGATTTATGCGAAAAACTCGTATGTGTGATGCAAAGGTTCTTGGGCTACTTGACTTTGGGGAATGTGGAGCGTAATTTTCCAAGTAATACCCATTCAACCACACTTAGCTTAACTTGTTCCTTGCTTGAAAGGACAGATTTGTCTTCGGCGGATTTTTCGCCAGCCATCTCCTCAATTATTGTAGGTGCCAGCCAATTGGACTATAGGTGACTAAGCCTAGTCTAAGGTTTGAACTTTAATTGTCCCCATGCAATCGCTAATTTTTTATGCCGCTCTACCGGTTTTGCAATACCAAATATCCCTTCGGGATCGAAATCATCTGGTGGCTCGACCAGATTGAACCACACACGGTTGATCCAGATAGGTCCTTTCCCATGTGAAGAAAATCGGAAATCTGATCCGTTGGCACGATTTTCAAATCGCCCATCTTTAATATACCAGATATGAACCCGCCATTTATCTGTTCCTCCCGGTTTCAATACAGGGAATGCTCCATCGTGAGCACCACGGAAGGCACCACCTACAGGGCCCGCTCCGTTGCTATCATATTGACAGTCAATTTCCTGTGCTTTGTTGGAATCGAAATACTCCATGATAATCCATGATTTGTGTTTCCCGCCAACGAGAAAGCTATCATCAATCTTGAAATACATGTGATTGTGTTCAGGTCCATTATATGGCCAAGGGTTCTCTCTGCAATCTATATTACCTTTAATAATTGGTTTTGTTTTCCCATCTCCTTGTTCGCTTTGTGTTAACAACAAGCTTTCGTTTTTTTCGCCGATATCAGCCCAGATAAAGTTTTCGCCTTCTTCAGGATCTTCAGCAGCTACAGTAATTGTTAATGATATTACGACCTGAAAAGTAATCAGCACAATAATAGATTGAGCTCGCGTTCGCATTTAATTCTACTTATCCAAGTATTTGAAAATAATTAGCAACGATAAATTTGCTCGAGTGTATATCAGTATCCCAGATTTGTCAAATAGACCTAATATGGTTATGTGAAGAGGAACGTTTTTATAGACTGTGCTTTGATAATTATAATTTTGTGAAGTTCCAACAGCGACTAGATGCAAATGTTGAGGTCAAAGTGTGAAAATATCAGTCAACAACACAATAAAGTTTGGGGGTTTTGTCTTTTTTAATACTTCGTCGAAGAAGTATTAAAAAAGACAAATTAGGAATCTAGGCTTGGGAAGAAATTTAATCTTGTGACATATGGATTGTATATGCTAGTATGAAACGAAAGTAGCATGGCTTATAGTGTATAGGTTCAGACCTATTAACCTTTTAACGCTTTTAGAGGTAACTTAATAAAATGCAATTTACAAAATACTGTTTTATTTGGTGTTTAATTTTTCTCATATCTGGTGTAGCAATAGCGGCAGATCCAGCGGCGAAACATCCTAAGACTGGGAAGTCATTGGTCATAGACTGTTTTCGAGGAACACCCAAAATTGATGGGAACTTGAAAGATTGGGATCTTGGGGCGCTAACTCCAGCCGTTATTGATACCAAAGAACAAATCTTCCCTGGGGCTGGTCCTGTAGCAAATTGGACGGGGCCGAAGGATAACAGTGGTGAGTTTTACGTGCAATGGGATGATAATAACGTCTACATTGCAGCAGTCATGAAGGATGATAAGTTATCTAATCAGAAAAAGAATGGAGACATCTGGAGTGCTGACACCATAGAAGTGTTCTTTTCCGCTCCTAAAGCTGTCACTCCGCACAAAAACACCACCCATTACCAGTATGGTTTTGACGTCAAAGACCAGACTTGGAACTGGTGCAACATGGATGGGAATGGTGGTAGAAAACCTGATTATCTGAAGGTGAAATCTGCTAAAACTAGCGATGGATATATCTGCGAGGTTGCTCTTGACTACTCACACCTCAAATCCTTAGATTTCAAAGCAGGTAATGCCATTGGTTTTCACCCTTGTGTTGATGATGCCGATGATGGGCCTGATAGGCAACTGCAGATGACATGGACCGGTCGTGAGGCTCACGACCAGAGCAACGGATTTGGACACATTATACTCTCGAATCGTGCAGTAGCTCCTGTAGATGCCAAAGACAAGCTTGCCACAGCTTGGAGCGAAATAAAAGCGCAGCAATAATTTTTCTGCTACTTTTTTTATTCAGAAAAACCTCTTACATAAATCCCATGGCGAGAAGTGCGTGGCTTATGTGGGAGGTTTTTCTGAATAAAGCAGCAGAATGTCTCTTCGTGTTCATGCGCAAGCGAGAAAGGCTCTTGGTGTTGTTCCGTAGATAGGAAATATGTTAGCATTTATCCAGTTGGTTTTTTAACATTTTTTGGACAGTAAAACTCACTGGAATATTAAATTTAACTAGGATTACACTGTTAAGGAGATAATACTGTAAAATGCAATTTACAAAGCAGCTTTTTATTTGGCACCTATTTTTGCTTATGTCAATTATGGCGATTGCCGCAGACAAGCCCGCGAAACATCCGAAAACCGGAGAACCATTGGTAATAGATGTGCTCAGGGGTTCTCCCAAGATTGATGGAAAGTTAGACGATTGGATGTTGGATTACTTAACCCCAGCAGTACTTGATACCAAAGAACAAATCTTTCCTGGTGCGGCCCAAGGCGCAGCGGCTTGGAAAAATCCTGCCGATAGCAGTGGCAAGTTTTACGTATTATGGGATGATGATAACATTTACATGGCATCAGTTATGAAGGATGACAAGTTGTCTATGGATCAAGCCGGTGGCGCCATTTGGAATGCTGACTGTATAGAAATATTCTTGTCTGCTCCCGAAGCTGCCGCTGCTCACAATAACCAAACCCATTACCAGTGGGGTTTTAATCCTGATAACAAAAAATGGAACTGGTGTAACATGGATGGGAATGGTGGTAAAGAACCTGATTACCTGAAGGTGAAATCCACCAAAAATGGTACTGGATATATTTGTGAGGTTGCCATTGAGTATGCCAACGTCAAATCCTTAGATTTCAAAGCAGGCGAAGCCATGGGTTTTCATCCTGTTTTTGATGATGCCGATGATGGGGCTACTAGGGAACTGCAGATGACGTGGACTGGTCGCGAGGCGCATGATCAAAGTCAAGGGTTTGGGCACATCATTCTCTCAGATAAACCTATGCCTGTTCGTGCTAGAGGAAAACTTGCAGTGGCTTGGGGAAGTGTTAAGACACTGCAATAGTTTTATTACCACTATCAATACAAAATTTAGACCTCTTATATAGGCCACAATAGGAAGATCTAGGCTTATATAGGAGGTTTTTCTTTTGCTGTGGTTTTGTTGGCTTTCCCAAGTTAAGACTCTAGCGGAACCAATCGTAAGAAAGTCCCAGAGAACGGTCTACTAACGGCAGATCTACACGTAACCCTTTTTGAGCCGACGACTGTTTCAGCGCAATTTCCACTTCCAAAGCTAAAGCTACTCGACGGCCAGAATTTTTGGGTTCAATCATCGTTTCAGTCAGGCAATCTAAAACGTCAGACAGACAATAAACCGCCCCATAAGGCGAAAAAAATTGTGGCTTGGGCCAAGGCATTTCGACTCTCTGCATTCCGCTCAGTGTCTCGATATCCTGCCATAACCTCCAGCCTGACTGGTAATTAAAAATAATTTCGCCCCCACTTCCACTCAAACGGATACCAGGTGCACCCTGACGAAAATGAATGGTTAAGCCATCCTCCATGACCAGTATGCCACTACCAGTAAATTCATTGCTGCCAGATTCACGGGGTGCTGCATCTCCTGTTCCCACAACCCAGAGAGGGGAACTATCTGAGAAATAAGACCAATTCTGATGCTGAGAAAAAGGGCCTCCAGCTTCAATGGATATGATTTCACCAATTACCCCATCTCGTATTAATTTCTTAGCCTGGGCAAAGGAAGGATGGGTAGTTGTAATGGATCCACAGCATAAGGGAACATTAGCCTCAGCACAAACCTGCACCATACGGTCGGCTTCAGCTAAAGTATGAGCCATCGGTTTCTCAGTTAAAACACCCTTGGCTCCATATTCTACCGCTAAACAGGTTAAATCTGACCGGTGTTTGGTGTTTGTGCAAATAGCAACAATATCCGGCTGTACCTGACTTAGCATCTCAGCGGCGTCAGTATAGAGTTGCTGAATACTGTAACGCTCAGAAAAAGCTTGTAACCGACTTTTATCTCGATCGACACCAGCAATCAGACTGATTTCGGATCGATTCCACAATGCTTCAGCATACGATGTGGGTAAACCTGAATCGCCAGGGTGATCATGATGGTAAAATGCGCGATGAATATCTAGTGAAGGGGTTGGACGTTCGACATCATCGATGTCGAAGCGATCAGGGATACGCAACGCCAAATCGTAGAGCATCCCCATCCAACCCAATCCGATAACAGCTGCACTGTATTCGGGTATGCTAGACTCGCTCATAATCGTTCAACTATAAAGTCACTGGAATCATTATAATTATAAAGATGAGCTGCTCCCTAGTCCGTTTTAAGTTTAGACCATGTCGTGGCCAATTTGCTTTCAGGACCAACTGAGAGAGACATGAGTTCCATTGAATCAGCAATCTCTTTCTCCGTCAGCACTCGATGCCAAAGACGAACCTCGTCAATCAGACCATCGAAATACTGCCCCGTTTGAGTCCAGGATCCCACAACAGTATCTCCTTTCGTACCTTCAAAAAGGGCACGACCATTATCCTCCGCTTCTTTCTTCCCATTAATGTATATACGACGATTCTTCTTTTTAGCATCGTGCCAAAAAGTAATGTGTGTCCACTCTCCTTTTTTGACGATACCAGCCGCAGTATCAAGATCGTTTCCATAAAAGCCCATTCTCACTTTTCCACTGGCGTAGATGCGGTAGTGTAAGCTTTTGTTGGTTGAATTGGCCTCTTTTTGAGAAAATACAAGTTGTTCATTACTGGAAAGGTTAGCTGACACCCACATATCAAGGGTATGATCTTGCTTGCCGTTAAGAGGAATAAAAGGTGCTCTGACATCCACATCGTTTTTGAATTGCAAAGCTGTTTTGTAGTTTTTCTCCTTTGATTTCTCCCATTTAAATTTCCCTTTGATTTTACCATCGTTTCCTTTGTCCGAAGAATCCTTGGCTATTTCCCCTTTTCCATCGTCGAAAGTAAACCATAGAACCAAGGACTTATCGGGTTTTAATGCCGACTCTACAGGATACAATGTTGTGGACAAAATTATGGTTATGATACACAATGTGAGAATTCGCATTTAGATAGGAACTCCTTTATTTTTGAGATTAAATTTAATATAGGTTTCGCGCTATTTGTCGATTGTACTATAAGTCATAACGTGTTTCAAAAAAACGTTATTTTATTCTTTTTTCAAAGAGTTGAAAACAAAAAATGGGATCCAGGACGAACTAGTAAAGTAGATTGAGAGCCATGTTCCTCAATCGAGTCTGATTATATTTATGGTCAGAAAATAAGTATATAACCTCTCATTTTGGCACATATTCGTGCAATTTAGGAAGGTATCGAGTGAATGATAATCAACAGCCAAACAATATGCTTGCTGTTTTAATTGATGCAGATAACGCTCAACCGTCAATTACAGAAGGGCTTTTTACAGAAATTGCGAAGTTTGGTATCGGCAGTGTGAAGCGTATCTATGGTGACTGGACAACCCCAAACCTTGGTGGTTGGAAAACCGTATTGTTGGAACATTCAATTCAGCCAATCCAGCAATTTCGTTACACAACAGGTAAGAATGCGACCGATAGCGCTATGATAATAGATGCTATGGACTTACTTTACACCCATCGTTTTACTGGTTTCTGCCTTGTTTCCAGCGATAGCGATTTCACGCGTCTCGCGTCCCGTATTAGGGAGGAAGGCTTAACCGTATATGGGTTTGGGGAGCAGAAAACTCCCAAGGCTTTTGTCTCTGCTTGTGATAGATTTGTTTTTACTGAATTGCTTCGGTCACAAGAAGATGCTGAATTAACTGTAAAAAAGAAAACTGCCAACCAATTAAAAGGGGATACTAAGTTGGTAAATCTCCTTCGAAGTGCGATAGAGGCAGCATCTGATGATACTAACTGGGCTCCATTGGCAGCAGTAGGTAGTAATGTTGCAAAACAAGCGCCGGAATTTGATCCAAGAAATTACGGCTATGAAAAGTTGAGCCAACTGGCAGCAGCCACTAAACTGTTTGAGATTGACGTCAGGGTTCAAAGTGACGGTCACTATAGGTCAATTTACATTCGCGACAAACGAGAATCTAAATGATCCACGGTTTAGCCGATCGTAATGATTCTTTGATATAATTTGCAATTTCCCAATTTTTAACAAAAAAAGATAATGAGCCAATCGATAGATGTTCGCTACGCACAACTCTTCCTTGATGATGAGATTATAGAACAGACTGTGCGCTTACAGCGGGTAGTCCACCAACCACATAAACATCATGCTAATCCAATTTACACAGTTGGTGCTCCTTGGGAAGGAACTGGCGTGGTCTATTTGGCGGGAGTATATATCGATCCATTAGACGACATTTGGAAGGCATGGTATGCTACCTTATACCCGCCGGCCTACCCTGAGATTATTTATGCAGTCTGTATGCTCACTTCTGAAGATGGTATCCATTGGGAAAGACCTGAATTGGATGTTTACTTAGGCCATAATGGTGAGAGGACAAACATTGTCTTGAACTTAGGTCAGGTTGGAGGAACTGGAGCGGCTTCTGTACTCTATGAACCAGAGAATTCCCCCAAACCTTGGACACTTATTATCAGTTCCTGTGCCTATGGCACTTGGGAATACAAAGGCTATATCCTACACTCAGCTGATGGGGTTCACTGGGAATGGGAGAATAAAATGCCGAATGGTGTTTCACACGGAATGGGGGATCGCTGTACAGCCATGAAAGGTCCTAATGCTGAATATCCATATGTATTGATCAGCCGTGGGTTAGAAGATATGGAGAGATGGGGCTTAGTTCGAGCAACCCATCGTCTGGCAATTAATACTGACGCTGCTCGAGGGAAACCAAGCCGCGTCGTCTATCCGGATTTGGAAGATGATCCAGCGGGACAAATCTACCACGCCCATGGGTTTCCTTACGAGAACATTTATGTTGGTCTCTTCCAGTGGTTCTGGGAAACAAAGGATCCATACGGTGAAATGGAACTGATAATGAGTCGGGATACAGTGACGTGGAACCGTATTCGACCGCGACAACCGTTTCTACCTCGGTCAGCAGGCGGTGGCACCGAAGGAAAGTTTGACTGTCAGGTTACCGATACTGCACTTTCACCCCCCGTCAGAACCAAACAAGGTCAGATAGAAACCTTATGGTTCTATTATTGGGGTGGTCCTGCTATGCATGGAAATCGTCATTTAACTTTCGGTCGTGGTATCGGACTGGCGCAACTTCGGGCTGACGGTTTCTGTTCATTGAGAGCCTCTTGTTTTCCAGCTACACTGGTCAGTAAACCGTTTGTCTGGCCAGGTGGGAAACTTTGGGTAAATGCTTCAGTACTTGGAGGTGGTAGAAACGGTGGTTTGCAAATCGAGGTTCTGACTGAAGATTTAAAACCAATTGAAGGGTTAACTCAGGAACAGGCAGATGTCATTCGAGGAGACAGTGTCAATCTGGAACAGAGCTGGCAGAAAGATCCAACAGTCATAGAAACAATGAAAGATCAACGAATTCGTCTCAAATTCTACATGAACGAGGTAGATTTATTCAGCTTCCGATCCTCGGTAGGTTTGGGTTAAATCGAGCTGATGTACTTTGTCTGGATTTACTACAGGTGAGAACCTATTCCAAACTTTTTTCAGGTCAGATGCCGATGGTACTAAGTTAACCTAAGTGCGAAGTCAGAAAGGGTGCTTCTCACAGTAGATAATCCTTTAGAAAGTGCTGAGTCCGAAAAACAGTAAAAACTCCGTCCACACCAGCGTTGATTAAGAGCAATCTCAGCAGTTGTCCAAAATCTTCAATTGATCCCTTTCCCGATAATAGAACGCTCCCTTTATGTTAGTGACAGCACCTGAAAATATGTCATTTGAGACGATAAACTAATTTATCTTGAGAATAGAACAGCGATTGTTCGATATAGTTAGTTTTCATTGCTGCAGTTATTGCCTTTGTCATCAAATTGTGTTCGTAAATAAAGGACCTTAGTAAGAAAGGATGATTTGGGGAGTTTTTCCAATGGACGACAAGAGATAAATCAGAAATAATAAAACAAGCAATATTAAAGATTCTCAAAAAGAGTGGCAACGAATTATCTATGTTATCAAATCTTTTTGCCTTGGTTATCTAGGATAGGACGATTCAATCGCGTATGGTAAGGTGGTTCCAAAACAGATAGTTGTTCTGCAGTTAAATCTTGAAGGTAAGACTCTGGCCAACTCGGATGGTAACTTCCAGCATAAGCTAGGTTTCCAGGCGAATACCGGAAAAGCAGTGACCTTCTCTGGTGGTCAGCTTTCCAAGGTAATGTGCCATGGGTAACAGCTTCTGTGAAAATTACCACATCCCCCGCCTTGCAGGTAATTTGACGAACATGCTCTTGATATTTCTGGTGGTGTTTCATTGACTGTGGGCAGGAAAAATTACACTTATGGCTGCTTGGAATCAGACACAGCCCTCCATCATTCGGATTAACGTCCGAAAACTGCCAGGCAACTACCGTTAAGCCACAATGCATCTTCCCATTTTTAAAAATATAATACTGGTTTGGATCAAAGCTAGGGCCAGATGAGCCGTGGAAAACATGACCTTCTGCACCTTTACGCATAGTAATCAAACCAGGATTGTGATCCATACGAAACCCTACACCTAAAATTTCGTTCAGATAAGGCACAATTTTAGGATGCGCGAGCAATTCCCGAAACGGTTGACTCCAAGGTTTTTCCCAACCGAGCATACCACCTAAGTCTCCTCGTCCGGTAACGCCCTTTAGTGGTTCTGAGCCTCCAGACAGCGACAGTTCGCCAACCCGCTCACGAATTTGGTCCGCATGCTGATCAACTGACTGGTTACAAAGAGCTATTTCATCAGAAGCTAAAACATTTTTGATAACTAGATAACCATTGAGATCGAATAGGTATTTTTCTTCATCATTCATGATTTGGTCCTTCGATTGACTCCACTTAATCTATTAGCAGGGTAGCAATAAATTCATCTATATTGAATTTGATCTCATATTTGATTTCACAGATGAGTCTATCAATTTAGTTTATTGACGTCAATTGTTTTGGGTAGGTCAAGAGGATGCTGATTAATGGCAGGTAGTGAATGACGGCACTCGAATAAACTTAGTCGCAATCAACTCTACCACCCCAGTAAACTGGAATTGACCTTCAACCAATCTCTTTTGCTTTGATAATCAGGTATTATCGATCTCACCCTGTGTCAGTATTGCTTGGAGTGATCCTGATGGCCTAAATGACACAATTCATGAACAACCACATAGTCCACAATTGGGTCAGGTGACATAATAATCTTCCAGTTGTAAATGATCACACCACTGGAACTGCAACTTCCCCATCGACTCTTAAATTCTTTTACCTTGATTCTGCTAGGTCTAACCCCGATTTCCTGAGCATACGTTTTTGCCTTCTTCTCCAGCTTTTCTGCAGCATGGGTTATGTACCAATTTTGCAGTAACTTTCTAATTAGTGATTGGTCTGATTTCTAATTGGGTTTAACAGTTACCTTTAGATAACCATGTTTCAGTTTTGCTTGTTGTTGATCTTCTGTCAGCACCTTCAATCGATAATTCCGACCTAGATAGGAGAAGAACCTACCTGAGACAAACTCTTTGGGTTCATAGGTAGGAGCAGACTACTGGCTAATTAACTTTGTTCGTATCCAGTCTGTTTTCTTTTGGATTAGGTCGTCAATTACTTGTTGAGAAAGTTTTTGAGGAACAATGGCCTGTACCATACCTTCATGAATCTTGAGAGTGGCAGTTTTCCTGCGGTTTGTCCTCTTAATTTCTGCCAGTTCCATTATTCGTCACCTACTGGTTTAGTAAATGTATCGGTATATTGTTGTCGGGATTGATATTCCTCAACTGCTTTCAGTGCTTCTGGTGTCCCTATTTTCTCTAATGCCTCGGCCGCACCTTGACGAACTATTGCACGTGGATCCTGAAATGCTTGTATTAGAGTAGGTACTGCATTAACTGCTCCTGCTCCTATAGAGCCTAATGCATATGCCGCATAATAACGAACACTTACATCCTGATCCTGTAATGCTTGGATCAGGGCAGGTACTGCATTAACTGCTCCTTCTCCTATAGAACCTAATGCCATTGCCGCAAGCATACGAACCCACTTATCCTGATCACTCTGCAATTGTTGTATCAGAAAAGGTATCGCATCTTCTACTGCCTTGATTGCTTCTGGTGTTCCTATCTTACCTAATGCCCTTACGGTATTCATACGAACATTTACATTCTGATCCTGTAATTTTTTGATTAGTTTTTCAACCTTCTGTTCTTGGGTTAGTTTTTCACATCCACCCATCCAGATACCGACCAACCCAACAAGTAAAAATATTGTAGTTGTCGATCTCAAAACACCTTTTTGGTCATTCATAATCAACTTTCCAAGTAGCCAGTTCCATTATTCATCACCTACTGGTTTGGCAAATGTATCGGTATATTATTGTCGGGATTGATATTTCTCAACCGCTTTCAGTGCTTCTGGTGTCCCTATTCTCTCTAACACCTCTATCGCGAAATAACGAATGTTCCAATCCTCATTCTGTAATGCTTGTATAAGAGCAGGTACCGCATCTTTTCCTATTTTCTCTAATACAAATGCCGCGCTAACACGAACATTTGTTTTCTTATCTTGCAATGCTTGTATAAGAGCAGGTACCGCACCTGTTCCTATTCTCTTTAATGTCTCTGCCGCACGAACACGAACATCCGTATTCTCATCTTGTAATGCCAGTATAAGAGCAGATACCGCACCTATTCCTATCCTTTTTAATGCTTCTACTGCACCGCCACGGATATACTCATTGTTATCCCTCGATGCTTGTATAAGAGCAGGTACCGCATCTTTTCCTATTCCCTCTAATCCCTCTATCACAGAAACACGGACACGCACATCTTGATCCTGTAGTGCTTGAATCAGAGCAGGCACAGCATCTACTGATCCTATTTCCCCTAATGCCAATGCCACACGACGACGCACATCTTGATCCTGTAATGCTTGGATTAGGGCAGGCACAGCATCTACTGATCCTATTTCCCCTAATGCCAATGCCACACGACGACGAACCTTTGCATCCGGATCTCGCAATGCTTGGATCAAGGTAGACACAGCATCTGCTGATCCTATTTTCCCTAATGCCAATGCCACAGAAACACGAACCTTTGCATCTTGATCCTGTAATGCTTGGATTAGGGCAGGCACAGCATCTACTAATCCTATTTCCCCTAATACCAATGCTACAGAAACACGAACCTTTGCATCTTGATCTTGCAATGCCTGAATCAGAGCAGGTACCGCATCTTTCCCTATTTTCTCTAATGTCTCTGTCGCACTATCACGAACCTTTGCATCTTGATCTCGTAATGCTTGAATCAGAGCAGGTACCGCATCTTTCCCTATTTTCTCTAATGTCTCTGCCGCACTATCACGAACCTTTGCATCTTGATCTTGCAATGCCTGAATCAGAGCAGGTACCGCATCTTTCCCTATTTTCTCTAATGCCTCTGTCGCACTATCACGAACCTTTGCATCTTGATCCTGTAATGCTTGAATCAGAGCAGGCACCACATCTGTTGATCCTATAGAACCTAATTCACTTACCGAAATATGACGAACAGATGGGTCTTTAACACCTAATTTTTGGATTAATTTTTCAATTTTATGCTCTTGAGTTGGTTCACCACAACCCATTGAAATCAATATGTAAAACAGCAAAATCCAACTAATTGATTCGTTCATTATCAATCTAATCCTAATAATTCAGTTTGACTATATATTCATTTTGCAGGAATTTCAAAGGTTTCCTACCATTGTCATTACTGAACGATGTGAATGTTCCACCAGTCTTGTGATGAAGGGTTAAGGAGGTTGATCTTAAAAATCAGGTACATATTAATTTGGTAAATGTTAGTTTGTCTGTTGACGACTTTTTTCTACCGTGATCTTTGCTCCATTAACACCGACAACTTGAATCAGCATATCGACTTCAATGAAATCGTCAACACTTACAACATCAAGTCGTTTATCGTCTATCATGGCAGTACCTGCAGGTCTAAGTGCTGTGACTGCAACTCCAGTCTGCCCTAGATACTCTGAATAATCCTCCTTAACCGCAGAATGATAACCTTTGTCCGACCCCATCTCTATACGCAAAACAATGTGTTTCCACATGGCAACACCAAACCAGATAGTTATTATTAAGGCACCGGATACCCCTATAAAACCTATAACAACCATCAATCTCAATATACCCAATGTCCATGTCGCAAAAAAAGAGACATTAACATTTCTATTCTTTAAAGTTCGTATAAGAGCAGGTACTGCCCCTTTTCCTATCTTTCCCAATGCCCCTACAGCATACCTACGAACATACTTGTCTTGATCTCGTAATGCGTGCATCAGAGCAGGTACCGCATTACTCGCCCCCTCTCCTATTTCCCCTAATGCCATTGCTGCACTCGCACGAACCCATTCATCTTGATCTCGTAATGCATGCACCAGAGCAGGTACCGCATTACTCGCCCCTTCTCCTATTTCCCCTAATGCCATTGCCGCATGATAACGAACCCATTCATCCTGATCCCGCAATGCCCTTATCAGGATAGGTACAGCATCTACTGCACTTTCTCCTATTTGCCCTAATGCCCATGCCGCATTAACACGAACCCATTCATCCTGATCTTGTAATGCTTGTATCAGGACAGGCACCACATCTTCTGATTCTATCTGTCCCAATGTCACTACCGCATTAACACGAACATCCTTATCCTCATTCTGCAATGCTTGTATCAGAGCAGGGACCTCATCCTCTGATCCTATCCAACCTAATGTTACTACCATACGATAACGATCTTTTGCTGACTTGATTGCTCTAGGTGTACCTATTTCCTCTAATGCTCCTGCAGCATCCCTACGAACATACTTATCTTGGTCCCGCAATGCTTGTATCAGGACAGGCACTGCATCTTCTGCCCCTTTTCCTATCTGACCTAATGCCAATGCCGCATTCGCACGAACGAACCCCTCTGCATCCTGATCCTGCAATAGTTGGATCAGAGTAGGCACTGCATCTTTTGCTTCAGGTCCTATTTCTCCCAATGCCATTGCCGCATTAGAACGAACATCTGAATCTGCATCTTGTAATTCTCCAATTAGTCTCTCAACCTGTTGTTCTTGGGCTTCCTCTCCACATGCCAGCAATCCAAAAAAACTAACAAATAAAAACATTGTAATTGTCAATCTCAAAACACCTTTTAGGTCATTCATAATCAATCTTTCGAATAGGCAGTTCCATTATTTATATTATCGTGATTGATATTCCTTGACTGCTTCCAATGTTTCTGGTGTGCCTATCTGTTTTAATGCCTTTGTCGCATTCCAACGAACATCCTCATTCTCATCCTGCAATTCTCCAATTAGTCTCTCCACTTGCTCTGCTTGTGTTTCTTCTACATGTCCCACCAAATTCAACGGACAAACTAACAATATGCAACTAATTGATTTCATGATTGTCCACCTAGTCCTAATAATCCATTTCTGATTTGTTTTGACATCCACCAATCCACATACAAACCAACCAGACAAACAATAACATTACAGTTATCAATCTCAAAACACTTTTTTTGTTATTCATAATTAACTCTCCAAATAGGCAATTCCAGTAATAAGGCCTTGTTTTTGATCCTATTGCCCTTAATGTCATTGCCGCATTAGACGGACATCTGAATCTGCATCCTGTAATTGCTTGATTTGTCCTTTCAACCTGTTGTTCTTGGGTTCCATTTGCATATGCCAGCAAACTCAAAAGGCGAACTAACAATATCCATCTAACTGATTTTATCATGCTCTATCCCATAATCCAATTAACCACACATTCATTCCATAGCACTTCAATCAATAGATTATTCATCTTTATGTATTCATTTATTCCCTTTTGTGTCAAACCCTGTTCCGTTTTAATCTCTACAAAACGTTCACACAATTGAGACAATGAAATGCTTGTTTCTGAAGATTGAGTAATAGCAACTGATTCTAGTGGTACAGATTGAGGTTGAACTTGGATGTCTGGTGTTGGTTGTTCTTTTCATGTCGAGATTTTACCTGATTGAATTATATATGGATTGTGTTATGGTATTGAGGTGGAATGATGATAATATCTTGGATTGACCCAAGATACCACAATCCAGAGGCGATTGGAATTGTCTCGTACCGAGGAGTGGTTGAAGATCAACGGAAACTACGGAATGGAAAAGGTAGGAACTACCCATTTTGTGGTGAGCCAGATAAAGATTTTTCATGATACGAAGTGTGTCTAAAATGGACTAATAGATGACAATTCGCATCAGGAAACGAATGAAAACCTTTGATATAACTGTTTTTTTTAAATGGAATTTCATTCGAACCTTCTTACATTGACGATTCTATACGAATAAATGTAATGTCTTGTGGTATCTCGATTGATATTACTACCAACGCAGAAAACTGAGGCTCGCAGATTCTGATTTGCTATCATCCGTTTTGTCATGAAAAATAGCACTGGATACTACCAGTTGGTTATAGAAAACGGGAGTAACTGCTGATAACAATTCGAGAATAATTTCTATGAAACTAGATCAATAATGGAAATGTGAGTTTATTAAAAATATTGGTATTGATTACTTACTATTAGCCTTCATCCGTTCTGTAAACTGGACAGGATCAGGAAAACAATCCAAAACCTGAGTAAGGTTAAATTCAAATTTTGAGATACAATACTAGGCCTATCTTTTTACTGTCGCAATGTTCGAAGTATGCCGAAGAAGTTGATGGGAGTCTTTGTTGATAGGAATGATATGCAAGAAGCTATTCGTAGTCAGTTACGTGTGAGCCTGAATTCAATTTCAATATAGTTGATCGATGACCGGTTGCTAAGTAAAATTGGAAATCGGCGGAGTTAAAAAATTGGAGCAATAGACCAGTGATCCAAAAACAAATTACTGATAATGTATTTCATCGAGTGCTACGGCAAAAGTGGGAGCAGATTTCGTATGGCCAAGGTATCTACCTTTTTAACACAAAAGAGCAACGTTATCTTGATGCCTGTGCAGGAGTTCATGTCGTTAGCATTGGTCATGGTGTTCAAGAAATTGTCGATACCATGGCTGAACAAGCAGCTAAAGTTTGTTTTACCTATGGTCGTTTTATTACGCAACCGCAGATTGACTTAGCCCGACAGATTGCAACTCTAACCCCAGGTGACCTAAACAAGGTGTTTTTTGTCTCTGGTGGCTCTGAAGCAACTGAGTCGGCCATGAAGATAGCGCGGAAATATCATATCGAAACAGGAAATCCCAAAAAGTACAAGGTGATTTCCCGATGGCAAAGTTGGCATGGAAACACGATTGGAGCGCTTTCAATGTCTGGACGAACACCTTGGCGAGATGATTACGTTCCTTATTTACTTAATTTCCCGCATATTCCACCGCCTTATTGCTATCGCTGTGATTATCAGAAGACATATCCCGAATGTCACTTGAGCTGTGCCAATGAACTTGAGCGCCTTATTCGCCAAGAAGGCAGTGAATATATTTCCGCCTTTATTGCTGAACCGATTCTTGGGACCTCCGCCGCTGGAGTCACACCGCCAGCAGATTACTACCCTACCATTCGAGAAATCTGCGACAAGTATAATATTCTGATGATTGTTGATGAGGTTGTAACCGGCTTTGGGCGAACAGGCCGAAATTTTGGGATTGAACATTGGGATGTTGTGCCGGACATTATGTCAGTTGGAAAAGGACTAAGTAGTGGTTATACACCTATCGCTGCAACAATTGCAGATGAGAAAATCTATAATGCTATTTACAACAGCTCAACATCGTTTGTACATGGGCATACCTATGGTGGAAATCCGCTTTCGTGCGCGGTTGCTTTGGCTGTTCAGGAATACATTGAAACTCATGATCTTGTTACGCAATGTGCTCGAATGGGAGAATTGATGCTAGAACAACTGATGCCACTTCAAGATCTACCAATTGTTGGTGAAGTTAGAGGCAAAGGTTTACTAATTGGTATTGAATTTGTTGCTGACCAAGAAAATAGGACACCATTCGATCCTGCTCAAGGCGTAACAGGGATGATTGTCGACTCGATTTTTGAAAAGGGTGTCTTGGTGATGCCTGGAGCCCCGGGATCAGTTGACGGTATTTCTGGAGATCATATTGCCATTAGTCCACCTTTTACCATTACCGAATCCGAAGTGAATCAAATTGTTGAAGTAGTCAAGAACAGCATTGTTGAAGTATCGGCAAAGTTGGATTATCGGTCGAACTGGTCAGGGTGATTATTAACATGGGCTAGACCAAGTATATATCTGTACATGGATATGACGGTTAATGGACTACGAAGATGACTTATTGCGTCTATGCTCCTCATCCCATTAACTTAAATGAACGATGGCATCCACTGGTGTAACGACGGTAGCATCTCGTAACTTCTTTATCGAATATATCGTTCCATCAACAGAATTACGATTAACCTACCCTCAGTTCTGTCGATTGCCAATGCGATATAGTAGCTACGGCAATTGACAGAAGCATTTAGTTCTTTTAAAGTTAAGGCCAATTCTACTTTAGCACGATAAACACATCTACATTATTATTTATAGCCCGATGTGTACTTAAGTAAGTTATTTATAATTTGTTACCTTGTGAAACATCCTAAATTGGATACCAATGGAGACTTGATGCTAGCAAGGATGGTAAAAAGAAATTGAAAAAACAAAAGCGACCTCGATTTTTCTTTTCGAGATCGCTTTTGGTGCTTGAATTATATTAAATACTAGACTTTTATCACGCCTTTGGCTTGAAGACCCTTACCTGTTTCTTCAACTGTAAATTCGACCCTTTGGTCTTCCTCAAGCGACCGGAATCCTTCGCCTTGGATTTCAGAATGATGAACAAAGACGTCTTGATTGTCATCAGTAGTGATAAATCCAAAACCTTTTGCGTCGTTGAACCATTTAACACTACCTGTTTTTGTTTCCATAATTTCTACTTTTTCCTTATTAATTAAACAGCCAAGCCCAGATTTCCTGAGCTGGCACTTTCTAAAGCATTATGCTTATTTGCTACTTAGATAAATTAGCTACCATAAAATAATATCAGAGTGAATGTCAAGTTTGCCAAGAAATTTTTAATAAAATTCATTGTTTAAAGCTGAAAATAAGAGGCAACAGGGATTTTTGAGCCTAGATACTCAAGAATTTAATTGCCTCTCAGCTGAAATTCTGAAAAGTTTATCATTTAATTACTTCAATTCTGTATAGTTGCAAAAATGCTGAAAAATGAATTGGCTCTAAATCTAAAATTTAAATCCTTGATTTAAATTGATGCTGTTACGCTTGCTTGAATTGGCGTTAGCATATAAAAGCAACATAGTTATGACACTACCAATTATTTAATGGAAACTAATCTTGTTACTTTCATCATTTGACCAGGTTTTTGGTGACATCCACCAGCTTGAAAGATTTGCCCGTTGGCAGGCTAAAAAGCGACGGCAACTATTAGACCTACTGGGTATTCCGAGTCAAAGTATCCCACTAGAACTGGAAAACCGTGGATTGTTGATGTATGATGACATAACGATTGAAAAATGGGTTTACACCAGCGAACATGGCTCTCGTGTGCCAGCAATATTGTACCGACCCAATAATTCAGTGGCGCCGATGCCCGGCGTGGTACTTACCTTTGGACACGGCGGCAGCAAAAGTCAACCAGCATACAACTATGCTGGGCAATTGTACGCTAAGATGGGGATTGCCTGTTTAGCTGCTGATCCCATTGGTGAGGAAGAAAGGCATATCCAAGGAAAAATGGGAACGCGTGCTCACGATCCTCACTCTGTTCACCAAACTGCGTGGAACGCGGGCCGACCAATTATGGGGAAACTGGTCTGGGATACCATGAGAGGTGTCGATTTTATGCTTGATCGTGATGATATTAATCCACACCGAATCGGTGTGGCTGGGAATTCCTTGGGCGGTGCCAAAGCCGGTTGGATGGCCGTACTGGATACTCGGCTGCATTTCGCTTTGATAAGCGGATGGGCTTTTGCTGAAGCTACGCTAAAATGGGGGAAATTTTGCACTCGATTGCCAAACGAAAAAATGAGTCAGATCTTGGACTGGGAACAATACCTGTCATTAGCTGCCCCACATTGCAACATTCTGATTATGAACGGCGATGCCGATGTCATTATTGATCGGGACGGCCATGGCCATGCTTGGAGAGAGATGCAAGCAGTTGTTGATAAGGTATCAAAAGTCTACATGGCTTTTAATAATCCCAATGGAATTCGTTGTTGGTTGGAACCTGATGGTGGTCATCGTCCCTACTTTGTCCACCCGGCTGCCCTAGAATGGCTAGTGGAATTATTGTCGCCCGACAGTTGGACTATTGATCAGGTGCGCCAGTTATCAACACTTAATTTCGGTCAATGGGGCGATACCAACGGTGTTGCCTTTGAACAATTGTATGGTACGACTTTACATCAACGAGGAGCCACTGTATCGGATCTGCAGATCCGATACCTAGGTAGGGAAAAACTGGCTGTCCTGACAAAAAAAGAAATTGGGAGATCCCGATATACACTTCAGGGTTGGTTAAATAAACTAACGGCCACACTTTAGATTTTTAACCTATCTAGAATTCTAACTGGTTCCACAGATAGGGAAATCCAAATTGATGTTTTTTCTGGTTCTTGCTGGCATTATTTTTGGAAGTGCCTTACTGAATGTGGATTCTTGGCGAGGATAACCTGCCTATGTTGAGTTATATTTTTCTAAATACGGATCGGCTAATATTACTGAGGCAAGTTGTGCAAACTAACCTATTGATGTGAAGGCTGAAAGTCTCAGAGTGTTGGTGTTCCCAAAGTGGAGGCTTTCACCACTTCGGTCAATTGGGGAACATTGGCCGCGCCACTGGAAACCGTGGTTACTCGTTCATCAGCTAGCACAAAACGGAAAGCATTCTGTGGTAGTGTGTGCTCGTTTGCTTGTAGTTTTTGTAAGATCTGAGTAACTCGCTGACGTTCGACCGGATTGCTAATCTTGGCTAAAACCTGTTGATGTTGGTCAGTATATAAGCCTCCTGCCAGTACGGTTGCTACCACAATTCCCATTTGTTGCTTCACTGCTGTTGGGATTACAGTTTCTGTAGCTATTAGGCGAGCAGGATGATAATCATGGTAGACTAAAACTGTATCAAATTCACCTGTGTCAGCGAGTTCAGCTAAGAGGGGAATAGCACGAGCGGTGATACCGATAAAGTCACACATTCCCTTTTGTTGTGCTTGTCTTAATCCAGATAGTGCTCCGCCAGGTGACATAATTCGATCCCAACCCGCAACATTAACTTCATGGATTTGTGCTACCGTCAGTTTAGAAATCTGAAGTCGTTTTAAACTACGATCCAAACTCCACAAAACACTGTCAGCATTGTAATCAAAATCTTCTGGTTCTAACCCCACTTTAGTAGCAAAATGAAATTGATCAGCAATATCCGCCAATGCTTGGCCCAGTAGGTTTTCACTCATTCCATAGAGTGGTGCGGTATCTATATAGTTGATACCGAGAGCAAAAGCCGACTTGACCACTTGATGCACATTATCTTCAGCCTGTGCAGGGTGTGGTCCCATCAGGTAGGCACCCCCTAAACTAACCTCGCTGATTTGTAACTTAGTCCGACCAAATTGACGATAGTGCATTCTTTCCTCAATCGTGCTTTCGATGCTAGAGCAAAGATTTAAACCGGCATCAAATCTACTTGTGTTGTGTTAGCCTGGCTTGGGCAATTTTTAGGTTGTTCTCTGTTTGTATAGCTTCAGGCTGGATTTTTAGCGCTTGTTGAAAGGCAACAATTGCCTTTTTGTATCTATGTTGTTTCATATAGGTGATACCAAGTTCATGGAATATCTGATAATTATTGGGATCGATCTGGCTGGCCGCGTTAAAGGTATCAACGGCTTCCTCCAATTTGTCTTGATCTCGGTAAGCGTATCCCAAATTCAAGTGTGCTTCCGTGAAGTTAGGTTTTCGGGCAATTACTTTTTTAAGCGATTCAGTGGCCATATCAGTTATCCCTTGATGGCGATACGAGACCCCGATTGCGTAATGTGCTTCCAAAAGGTTGGAATCCAGATTAAGTGCCATTTTAAATTGGTCAATAGCTTGATCCAACTGTCCACTCATGCCATAAGCCCGTCCCAAATCTACATAGGCAGTAGCTAATTCTGGTTTAAAGTGAATTACTCCTTTATAAGCGGTAATGGCTTGATCTATTTTCCCTTGTAAAAGATAGAGTGTCCCTAAATTGTGATATCCTTCAATCAGGTTCGGCTGAGCTTCAACAGATTTTTGATAGGATTGAATAGCTTTATCGTATTCCCCCAGAAACTGGTAGGACGTTCCGATGTTGTTGTATGCTTCGGCATAGTCTGGATGTAATCGAATAGCTTCCTTGAATTCTGTAATTGCTTTTTTCTGCATTCCTTGTTTTTGATTAAAAATCCCTCGATTATAGTGTTCTTTTGCTTGAACTAAAGTGTTTGTTTTCTTTGCTTTCTGTTTTCCTAACTGTATGCTTATCCCTGTATGCTGGGTTTCCTTATTGCTTGGTAGATTTTTCTCCTTTGAGCAACTAAGAAATAAAACAAGTAAAAGATTAAAAGCGAAAAAAAGTGGTCCAGCAACATATCTCTTTTCGAAATAAAGACTAGATTTACCTTGGACATTTGCTGGTAATTTCACTGTTGTTTGCTTTCTCCCTCGTTAATGGTTAATAGAGTATTAGCTGTAATATGAGTATATTTGTCAATTGTACTGGAAGGCCAAATTACCTCCAACCAATCGACAACTTCCGCCTGCCCCAAACCGAAAGTAAGTATCATTTCACTTTGTGAACAATAACTACTACCCGTATGAACCATTTGTCTTTGCTGAACACCTGCGGCACTAATAATAACTTTGGTGCCAATACCGTCACGGTTACTGACAATACCTTTAGTTTTGATACGTAGATAATTATTTTTGTGATTGGCATCATTTCGTAGTAGCCATGCTCGTCCATTTCTAGATATGACACCGCTATTTGAAACCAAAAGATCTAGATCACCATCTCGGTCGTAGTCGCCATAGGCTGCGCCTCGTCCTACCCCAGCTTTCTTCAGCCCAACTTTCAATCCGATTTCATCAAACTTACCGTTCTGCTGATTCCAAAAAAGAGAGGGACGTTGAGGATAACGAATGTTTCTTTGATATCTACTTACGTTGGGTTCGATGTGACCATTGGCACAAAATAAATCTTGGTATCCGTCTAAATCAAAATCTAAAAAGAATAGACCAAAAGTTAGCGTAAACAGGCTGGGATTTCCAATTCTAGTTTGGATCGTCTGATCACTAAAATAATCTCCTGCACGTGCTAGGAAGAACGAGTTCATTTCGTTGCTAAAGTTGCCGATAGCAATAACATTGCTATTATCATTATTAACGTCGGCAACGTCGATTCCCATGCAGCCTTGCGATTTCCCATTTTCATCGAAAGCAACTCCCATCAACAACGCTTGATCAGTAAATGTCCCATCACCGTTGTTGTGGTATAAGAAGTTGGCTTCTGTATCGTTAGCAACTGCCAAATCTATCCAACCGTCATCGTCATAGTCCAACATGGTTACACCAAGTGATTTCCCGTCCGGATTGTAGACACCTGCTTTCTCTGTTGTCTCTTGGAAAATACCACCTTTTCCGAGATTACGATAGAGCCTACACGATTGACCTGGGTACACAGCTGGAGTGCAATATGACCGGTGTTGATCATCTACGGTACAGGATAGGTCGGATTCGATTGTCCATTTCACATAGTTGCATACAAACAGGTCCAACTGACCATCGCGATCATAGTCGAAGAAAAGCGCACTAGTAGACCAATCGTCACCTCCTGTATTAGATATATCGGTGACATCTGTGAATGTGGTGTTGCCATTGTTGCGAAAAAGGAGATTAGAACCCACATTGGTAAAATAGATATCTTGATTGTCGTCATTGTCGAAATCAGCAATAGTAACACCCATTCCATACATAGGGATAGCTAATCCAGCTTTTTCAGTAACATCTATAAACTTACCGTTGCCCAGATTACGGTATAGTTTTGGTGTATGACTAGATTGACTGTCGTTCCTCCATTCTCTGCCATTCGCGAACAGGATGTCTAGGTATCCGTCACGATCGAAATCGAAAAAAGCACAACCTGATCCCATTGTCTCCGGCATATATCGTTTTCCTAAGGCACCGGTGAAATGGGTAAAATCGATTTCAGTTTCATCTGTTACATTAATGAAGTTAGTTCCAGGTAAACGCGCGTGGCTTATTCCAGGTATACTCAAGGCAAGTAGAGAGCATAATACGGTAAGTTTAGTGAAAATGTAAGCTACTGCTAGGTTCTGAAAGGTCTCCATGCAGTGGTTCAGTCACTTGAAGGAAGTTTGTGCCCTAGGGGTGATTATTTTAATTCTAGAAGGGCGTTAGCAGCCTGAGTTTTGAAAATTCACTTAAATCGTCTGACTAAGATTCAATTCTTTTAAAGATATTGTCAAATTGAATGAACAGATGCGTTTCTACATCTTCTTAATCAGCTTGGCCAATTATTACTTTTTAACAAGGAGATCAAATGATTTAGCTAGAAAACGTCCATCTTTCACCTGTCCCGTTACCTTGGCGGAGTGAATTACGTTGCACAAACCATCTGCTGAATGTGCATCCCCCAGTTCATCCATGGTAATGCCATCAACGAAGTACGTTTTACCATCTGTACGAATGGCCAACTCACAACCATCTCCGGAGAGATCGAAATTGCATTGTCCACACGAGGCTTCAACAACCATAGCGGTTGAATGTTGAGATTCTAGTGGTTGAACTGACTTTGATTGACATGCAATCAATAGAACACTGGGAAGCAAAAATAAAAAAGTTGTTGTCAGGCGCTGAAGCGATATTTTTATCATGATTTTATCTCCGATGATAATTGCTGTAATGTTAATCCAAGCTTTGTAATAGATTTAAGAGTATACATAGAGGCATGCGCATGCCTCTATGGTTTCAATTGAAATTGTCTGGGACAGAAGGCATCCGCAACTAGTTGTAATTATATCCAAAATGCTAGTTTTTTTCTATAACATTTGTTTTCGCCTGACCTAACTCACGATTATTCAACTTCACTAATAGACATTTCGTTTAAGGGAGACTGGATTGTTTTTTGCTTCCCATGATGTCGGGAGGCTAAGAATCTAAACACCATATGTTCCGGAGCATCGACTTCTATAGTAGAGGTTCCTCCCCAACCCCAGAATCCCTGCCCCGGCAGTATGGGCAGCAGTGCTACTACCACTGACCGGGCTGGAATATCAACTGATCCGGCCGCCCAAACCCCCTTTTCTTGATCCCTCAGGCTTACCTTGATTCCTTCCGCATCTTTGTTACCTAGATTCATCATGAGCGCGCGAGCGACTGGTGGTTCATACGTCTCCCCCCACTGCCCTCCATCGTGGCCGGAGTGAAAAGATGGCAATACAAAAGACGATGAACAGAAGATGGCAGGTTCATCATAATTTTCGGTAAAAACCTTCCCCAACTGAAATAACTTGGGTTCGAGACCATAACCATCAGTAGGGATCTCTAGAAAACGGCCGCAGATCTCGTCCAACTGTTTACCTGTTAGAGGACAGTTATTTTCTTTTAACTTCCACTTGCCGAAGAATGCTACACCAGGTGACTCCGGTGCGACAAACCGGATGAGGCGAATCTGTTGCTCCAACTCTTCAGCGGTTTGGGTCCAACGGTCCCCTCCTTTATCATTGCTTTCCTTGCCTAGCCCTAAGGCCACCAGACTCTTCTTCAACAAACCATTAAGACGTGCTGCCTGCAACTGAAACGCAATCATCCACGAATCGTTCAAGTCAACGTAAGTCTCCATCATAACTAGCTCAACGATATTTCGATATACTGCCGCCAGTTTTGGTGCAACGGGACCTCGCATCTGCCAGACCGCGATTTTTAAGCTAGGCCTCTTATTATGTGTTGCCTTTAAGATTTCCATTGAGTGTTGGTCGATTCCACCATCAAAGTCCCAACCAAGTTCGTCAATATCAATTATCGGGTTGGGGTTGTCCCCGAAATCCAGCTTGGTAAGATAGTCGGCAGCTTCGTCGATATTCTGGCGTAGAAACGCTTGGTGGACTACTCCTTTGGAAGCAATCCCACCTCGCTTATTCCAATACTGCCAGTCGCTACTTCTAGCAAAGGTTTGCGATTTTAGTTCTGGATAAGCGCCGTAAAAAGCGATGATCCTATTTAGTCCCAGAGTTTCCTTGGTCGTTTTGATTGTTTCACCCTGTGCATTTAAACATGGAGCGTATAGAGTCAGTGCAGTTGAAGCAATCAGCGACAAACGGTCGAACCATTGTGGTAACCTGATGGCGTAAAAGTATCGCTTCAATGTTTCCAACATTTGATCAGTCAGTTCTATTTTAAGAATTCGCCCTGTTATTCTCAGCGTAATTGCAACCGCCGTCATAAGATCTTCCTCCGTACACCCGTGTTTGCCTAACTTTGGGTTAACAAGACATAATAATCACAGCTTTCGGCGGTCCTGTTAAGCACCATGTTAGGAGATACCCGAAAATTATTTATTCTGCTTGATTCTGATCAATTATTATACAGTGAGCACTGAAAGTGCGCACGGCAAATTCTCGCATTCCCTGTGTTTCGTTCCCGACAGGCTTTACGCCTTTAGACAGTAAACTTTTTTACAATCTTAATGTCGGCCAACGACTAAATAACTTAACATGAACGATCGCCAAGATTAACCAATGGCATTTCAACAGCCATTACCTAATAGCAATAGCTGTTACGAACACATCTCTACTAACCAGATTCTATCTCATCGTTTGCAAATTTAGGAGTTTCTGATTAGAATGAAACGGGATGCTTTCAGGTTCAGTACTCCAGACAAACATTGTAAACCAAATCATAATCAGAAAACCTATCAATAATTGTAGAACACAGTTGGTCTTCAAGTGTCAACCTGCTATAATCTGCGCGCATGTAAAGAACGATTGAAAGTTACAGGGAATCAATAGCCATGAACGTACCATCCAGAGACGGCCCTATCCTGCTCAGCGATGAGCAAGTTCGTCAATATATTGTTAATGGATATATCATATTAAAACCATCGGTACCTGCTAATGTCCACCAGATAGTTTGTCGAAAACTGACTGCTTGTTTGAATGAAGGTAGTAACCCTGGCAACAATGTCCTTCCAAAAGTACCTGAAATGCGCCATGTTCTTAATAGTCCGGAAGTTCAGGGCGCTTTGATAAGCGTTCTAGGCGAAGACTATATTGAGCATCCACATCGCCACTGTCATTATCTTTCACCAACGACAACAACCAAAACCGATGCCAAGACGCGAGAAGATGCTGTCGCCGCCAACTGTCATCAGGACGCATATACTCCACTCGGCCGCCCAAGGCAGCACTACTCTCGTTATGCCAGAATTATGTACTACCCACAGAATACGCCAATCGCACTGGGGCCCACACATGTCATTCCCGGCACACAGTTTAATCAGGGAATCACCGATGCAGATCGGGCACGGGCAATTCCAGTGGATGGAGAAGCCGGAACAGTATCGCTGACCCATTTCGACGTTGGTCATGCCGCTGGTCTGAATACGGTCAACCAGCCACGTCATATGGTAAAGTTTATCTACGTGCGGGCAACGGAGCCCGTGACGCCGTCTTGGAACTGTCTAAATAGACAATGGCAAAAACCACAAGATGTACAAGCACTACATGATCTTAACTTGACGTGGGCACACGTTTGGGATTGGATGTGCGGAAAAAAAGATCGATACCATAGTTTCAGGGAAAAAAACAGTCTATCGGCTAGCGAAGTATCTCAACTGATAGAGGATCTGCATGAAGTTAGAGAAGTGGATGACTATTTGCAAATAATTCACCAAATTGCCGCCTCGGGAGCTGAAGCGGCCGGGGCCATACCTTATTTAATTAAAATATTAAATACTGATCATCAGGCGTTGCGCTTGGCTGCTATTTATGCTCTAGGAATCATTGGCCAACCAGCGGTAGAGCCACTGATTGCTAGCCTACGAGAGAGCGGTATCGGTAAAGAAGATGATTCGGTGCCACAACCTTGGAACGAAGGGGCTATCCTGATGGACGATACAGCTTTTGCTTTGACTGCCGTCGGTTCTTCTGCCGTTGAGGCTTTAATTTCGGCACTGGACGACACCAGCGAATGGACTCGAATAAATGCAGCTTTTGCACTAGGTGAATTAGATTCTCTCGCCATCAACGCGGTTCCGCGATTGATAAAATGTCTGAATGATAAATCCCATCGATTTGTTCGCACTGTATTGGATTCACTGGGCAGTATTTGTCAAAATGTTTCACCTTTTGTCATGGACATCAGCCAGTTCTTGTTGAAGAAGGAACCGAGTTGGGAGGAAGTGTTACACTCTCGTCGGTGGACAGCACAGGACCAGATCCGTATCAATGCGGCCATGGCGCTAGCACGTTTGGGCCGAGATGCTGCTATGGCCGAGGATATCCTGATTCAGGCACTTGACGACCCGTGTGGGCACGTTGGAGCTTTTGCCATGGATGCCCTACGGCGACTTGACTCAACCAGTTCGAAACAGGCAATCATGTCGTACCTGGCAGCCCAGCGATGGGATGAATCTATTCGGGAAGACCGACTGTATTGAAGCTAAAATCTGATTTTTCAAGTTAACACTAGATTCATTATACTAGCCGAAAAGAATCTTTCCGAAGACCTCGCCAGATCCTAAGACGGTTGAGGAAGATTTTTGTATCGAGCCGCAATTTATTTTTCTGGTCCTAATCGTATTTCCCTGTCACACATTACTTTGAATGGGAAATTACGAAATCTACTAGCTGTTGACACCGGAAAAATCCGGGCCACATGTTGTGACCTTGGTTCTTAGATACTACTAGCTTAATTTCTCCACCCAATCGTTGGTATCGCTGAGCAAATTTTCCTGAGTTTTCTTCCAGAGGCACTACGATATCACAATCACCATGAACAAAGAATATCGGCACATTTTCTTCAGCCAATCCCTCTAGGCGATCGATTGGATTATGCCGGTTAAGGTCGGCTTCAAGTTGCTCCTCAGCCATACCATAGGTCTCAGACGCTTTATAGAGTCCAGGATAACTGATGAGATTACATACTGGGTAAATACCAGTTATACAAGCCACGAAATCAGGATGTTCTGCTGCCCAATTATAAAGCATTAGCCCTCCTCGACTTCGTGCCAGCAGTGATGCTTTATTAGAGAAATTATACTCCTGACACAAATATTGGTAAAAGGCAGAATAACGTGCTCGGCCCTGAGGATTACCAAACGATTCACCGATATCGATACCAGCAATAGCTATACCAGCTTGTAGAAACCTATCAAACATCCAGACCTCTTCAGCTCCTGGTAAGCCAGGCAATGTTGGTGCGTACCATATCCAAGGAAGTTTATCACTGGGTTGAGCCGGTAGAATCAGGAAGGCGGTATCCCCTTCCATTGAGAAAGTTTGCCCACTGATCGGCAATTCTTTGGTAGTAGTTATTATAGCTGTTGCCTCCTTGAATGAACTTGTTAGAAGATGAAATTTTGTTCTGCTAACAATTAGTCATGATTTCCCGTTACTAGTGTTGATCCAGCCAACAAACCATCGATAGCTTGTTGCAATTCTTCAGGCTTGAACCCCCATGGACCCAGTCCACTGGCATAGACGACTTTCCCTTTGAGATCGATCAGATACAACCGTTCCGGCCAAGCTGCATAAGCTTTCATCACTGGGTCATGGATCTCATCCACGTAGGTACGGATGCCGTACTGCATCGCCTGTTGACACTCAGCAGCAACCTGACAGCGTTCTTCGGTAGTCTTGGGATCAGTAATTCGGTTAGGACTATTAACATCCCAACCATCTATAGGGTGTGCTTCGCGAATATAAATCACTAAGAATTCAATCCGTTGATAATATTGTTGGTAGAGTTGGTGCAGGCTGACCGACTGCCGAACGAATGGAGGTCATGTGAAACTGCCAAAAATTAGAGCCACCGGTTTCTGTCGCCGAAAACTGGAGAGCGTTAGCGGATTTTCTCCTCGAGTATCGGATAACTGAAAATCAGGAGCTATATCTCCTTCTTCAGGTGCTGACAGATCGTATTTTTGTTGCCAAGCTAGGGCTTCTTCTTTATTTTGAAAGGTCATATTCGCAATTCTGTTTCCTCTTATCTCATAATGATGCTACTGATTATTGTTGTCCTGGCCATGACCAGTCGAGCAGGTTTCGACTCCAAGCAATGCCGATGGAGGCATGATTGTCGAAATGCATCTTTTCCGTTTCTGGACCTGATCCATGATAAAACATCAAGTACTTTTCCACACCCGAGAGCCGACGAAGATCTACTACAGTACCAGCAGTAATTCGGCCATGAGCCCACGACCAGTCCTTTTGACCCAAAGTAACCAGTTGTCCCCAATCGTGCCAGTTCACTAAGTCAGTGGACCGTTTGATTCCAATACCGTTGGAGGGTGAATGAAACAGAATATACTGATTGTCTTCGGCTAGAACACAGACATTTTCTCCGCATGGATAGTTACCTCGATAAGTCCAGTTTTCCAAATCAGTGGACGACGATAGGCTAACCCCATTCTGTTTGTAGAAACACCACCACAGTTCGGATTGGTCTTTGTCTTGTACCAAGTAGGGATCAATCATTCGTCCCATCTCTTCTTCATGCACTTGTGGTCCTTTGACCAGTAGAATCTCTGGTTTAGACCAATTGACGAGATCAATACTACGCATGATAAAGATTCTGGAGGTCTGGTTACCATAGCGAGGAATTTGGTTGACGGTATATCCGGGTCGTGGATAAGTCTGCAAGCAAAGCCACCATTCCTGCTGAAAGCGGATGACATTACCCGGACTGGAAAAATTCAGTAGTTGGTCTCTAGGGGTTAGTTTACGGGGCGGGGTCCAATGAAGGAGATCGGAACTAGTCGAAACGGCAGTATAGCTGAAAATATAGTCATCATCTTCGATTTCCACCAAACTGTAAAATAGGTGGAAATCGTGGTTATGGTAGAGAATAGCCGGATCACGATATGCCGTCGATTGATCTCCTCGTAAAATGATTGGAGATTCTATTTTTGTCAGATCCATCATCATCTTCCATTATTTATAGGTAGTAATCTAAACTTGAATCAAGCGACCGCATTCAGGTTTTTGAGTCCAATTCTAAATTTAGAATAGCAAGGCAACTGTTCAACCACGCCAACTGTTATCAATACTAGTATATCCATGTGTGTATCGTTGCAAATGCGGGGGCAATTCATCCAAAAATCGCTGACCTTCTTCTGGCATTTGCCAGGGAATATCAATCTGGTGGTTACGGTCTCGAAACCCAATTGCACAGGAAAGACGAACCTGATCCGTTCGGTTAGGAAACGCACCGTGATAAGTACGGTGGGCGAAGATAATCATGTCACCCGGATTGGTGAATAGGGGGACCATTCCCGGTACGTCGAAACCGTTGTAGGCTTTTTCTTCCTGCTCCTCAGGATAAAATGACCGTTTATCGGAAGTCAGTCTAAACCCTTCTGGCCCTGACCAGTTTTCAAGGTGCGAATCTTCGATGACGCATAAACCACCGTGTATCGGGTAAGATCCGGTGATATAGAACCACTTGCCGGAAGGCCATAGTCCACGATTGAGAACATCGCCCGAATTTTTAGGTGTTCCTTCTGAAAACCCGCACCAATCTGTATGCCAGGTGACTGGACTGGAGCCCGGCATGCGAATGATGGCTGCTGACCGGTGTATTGTCATCTGGTCGGTACCGATTAGATGTTGGTGGACCTCCATAAAGGGCTGGTACTCTAACAGTTGCCAAGCACCAGCACCAGATTCGACCCAGGCATGCCGTGTTCGGCTTTCTCCTTGATTCAGGGTACAATTGGGATCGGTGCCGTCAAAGACAGCTTGTTTGAGATTGTCAATCATCTGCTTTGGCAGAACATCTTTTACGATAGCAAATCCATGAGCTTCTACACAATCGGACATCTGATCTAGCTGATCCACTCCAAACTGGTATTGATATCTTAGGTCCGGTTGTTGAACATGTGAATAGTTTTCCATCCTATTTGTACCTCCATGGAGTCTCCGTTATATTTCAGTGGTTAACCCAAGCTGTTTAATACCAGTTCCCATTTCTGGTTAGACCTCCTCAGGCCAAGATATTTCCTCGAAAACGCGGGATACTACCCAGTCAGGTCTAGGGTTTTCTACCGGTCTAGGCTTGTTATCAATATCATTATAGGCGATGATCAAACTTTTACGCGGTATAGGAGATAAATTATGGTTAGAACTATGTACTAAGTTACAATCGAAAAAAAGTACATCCCCCGGTTGGCCTGTGATCTGTCGAATCTCGGTTTCGCGGACCTTTTCTTTCAACACTGATTTCTGGATACACCATTGTTTGTAGCTGGTGGTAGTGGTATCGCTGTAGTGTTCCTGCCTTCCCCATAAGTGAGAACCAGAGATTACCATTAAACAACCATTGTGAAGTGTGGCTGGATCTAGAAATATCATTACCGATATCAGCTTGGCATCGACACCATCGTAGATCCAATACCCGTAATCTTGGTGCCAGAGCCAAACTGTACCTTCAAAAGCCTCTTTGACATTCAATTTACTGTGCCAGATATAAAAACTATTTTCCAGGATTTGTTGTACTGGCTCTACGATTTTGGGGTGTCGCGTCAAATTTCTAAAGGTGGGAACATGGCGGTGGGAATTGTAGACTTGTCGGACGGCACCGCTATGTTCCCGTTCTCGATGCATTCCACTGCCATCGTCCTTTAACAGAAGAGGGACATCCGTATTTAAAGCGGCAACTTCCTCAACTGACAATAAATTGGGTGCCAGCAAAAAACCCTCTTGGTGGTACTGTTCCAACTTTTGCATGGACCACCTCATCAGCTATATTCCTCCGGAGGATAAGTTTTGCTTTTTTAACTAGATTTGATCTTTTTTACAGTTTCCATATAGGTTCGAATCTGTTGTTCATAGCCGATGTTAGTCGGATGATAATAGATAACGCCCTGCAATTCTTCCGGCAGATGCTCCTGATCGGCAACGTGATCTGGCGTTTGATGATCATATTGATATCCTTGCCCATGACCCATCTCTTTCATCAATTGGGTTGGAGCATTACGCAAGTGTAAGGGAACTGGATAAGCGGGTTTCTGTTTCACCTCTGCCTGAGCAGCTAATAGTGCTTGGTAAGCGGAGTTACTCTTGGCTGCACAGGCCAGATAAATAGTGGCATGGGCCAGGTTGAGTTGCGCTTCCGGCAGACCAACATACTCAACTGCTCGCGCGGCAGCATCAGCGATAAGCAAGGCTTGCGGATCAGCCAAACCAATATCTTCCGAAGCCAGAATCACCAGTCGGCGTGCGATGAAGCGGGCATCCTCACCACCTTCCAACAACCTCACCAACCAATAAATAGCCGCGTCTGGATTGGAACCACGCACACTTTTGATCAAAGCCGAGATCAGGTCGTAATGTGAATCTCCCTGTTTGTCATGCCGAAAGATCCGTTTTTGAACGGCTTCCTGAATCTGATCAGGCTGAATCCGGCGCCGTTGTTGAGCATCAGGTTGACAGGTTTGTGCGGCCAGTTCCAACGCATTGAGCGCCAGGCGAATATCACCACCAGCCAAAAGTACTAGCAACTGCTTCCCTTCCTCTGTTAGGTCAACCTGCATATGAATCAGATCAGTATCATTCAATGCACGTTGAATCAATTGCTGAATATGATGTGGTTCCAGCGGTTGGAAGGGATAAACTTGCATCCGTGATAACAAGGCATTATTAATTTCAAAGGACGGGTTTTCAGTAGTAGCACCGATTAGTCTAATCGTTCCATCTTCCACAAAGGAAAGGAGAAAATCCTGTTGGGCCTTATTGAAACGGTGAATCTCATCCAGAAACAGGATGGTGGAGCGTGCTTGGAACTTAGCTGATTCTTGCGCCTGATTAATGTATTTCCTTAGTTCTGGCACACCGGTTGTACCAGCGTTGAGTTGCTGAAATCTGGCCTTGGTCTGATGTGCGATAATGTGAGCCAATGTTGTTTTTCCACATCCTGGAGGCCCCCAGAGGATGCATGAAGTTAGATTATCCTGTTCAATGGCCAGGCGAATGGGTTTTCCTATTCCCAGCAGATGTTCCTGTCCGACAAATTGATCCAGTGTTCGGGCACGCATTCGGTGTGCCAGCGGCCCGGAAACTGGCTGATCGATGTGAAATTCTAGTTGGTCAGACATTTTGCTCTAGGCTATTGCTTGGCGAACAGCAGGAAACTCACGCCAAATGTCGGTGTATGCTTCGTACCCATTTTGGGCACATTCAATGTGTTGTAAGCGAGCAATAGCAGCGTAACGGACGTCAGGAGATATATTGGGACCGCCGCAGTGTACAGATTGGTGGTGAGCGACAATCAGATCACCAGCTTCACCGGTTACCTGTACTGCTTCACAGGGAAGGTCCAACCGCGGCATGCCGTTGGCCAGCATTTGATGTCCTTCTTTTTTGAAATAATCTTCAAAGAAGCTATGTGATTTGGGCCACACGGTGAAATTCCCAAAATTTTCATCTGGTACATCCGAGAGATAAACAACAGCAAAGATGGTAAACCCACGCCGATATACACCTTTGGCCATGCTGTTGCTGCCGTTTCCCAAACCGTCGAGATGTCCTCCTGGTTTTGTCGCTTCCGACCCTGGTTGTGAAGGAAAACGCAGAGCGATCTGCGCTCCACTACAGGGCATCACGTTATCTGAGCCCATCAAGGCTTCCGCTACCCGCATTACCGGTGTTCTGTTAAACAAATCGGTCAACACCAAGTTTTCTTTCAGTTCGCTGCAGAAAGCCGGAGCCAAATATCTTTCTTCATTGGCCTGATGTTTACCAATAGACCCAATAGAGTGGTTAATGGATTGTCGGGCAGCATCCACCATCAGTCGGGGAACCACACCGGCGACTTTTAAAAAACCGTTTCGGTAAAACTCTTGTTTTTGCGATTGTGTTAGCATGGTAGTGTCCTTCCTGAGCCAAAAATAGGCATCAAAGTTTTTTAACGGAAATCAACTTTTTTACTGCTGTACTGACAAGTTCCCCATCTTCTAGAATGCTTTGGGCCAGATCCTGTTGAAACGCTTACTATACCATCAGTGTAGAAGATAATGTTGCTGAGTTTAGCGAAGGAAACAAACCATCACCAACCTAAAAAAATACATAACTGGTTATGTAAAGGTTTCTTGGTTGCTCCCAATTATGTGTGACTTACTCTTTCGGACTCCTAATAATAGCTCATTTTATAACCAATATATTTTCAAGTAAAGGCTTTATTCTTCCAACCATTTATTAGCTCAAAACTCTTTAATGAACATGTTTAGTACGGCTTTGTTAACAAAGATCCCAGGTTATGATTATCCACAAAGACCTGATAGAGATGAGGGCGTCTTTGCATCCAGTTGATACTGCGAAAACATCCTTTGCTGGCCGGTCGGTATCCGTCGGAGACGTTGATTTCAGCTAGAATAAACTCTTTTTCACCATGGTTCCAAGCTAGCACATTACCCAACCGATCAATGATGCAACTCCCTTCCGTTCGATTAACCGCTACGACCATACAAACTTGGTTATCCATAGCACGGGTCTGCATAATTCCTCGAAACCGATCGGGATCGAAGATACGTAATCCCGGCTGCCAAGCACGATGATCACCCATTATCGGCAGTAACAGAAAATCAGCACCATTCAAGCCCACCATACGCGAAGATTCGGTAACGGAACTATCCATGCAAATATTACAGCCAATCCTCCCTATCTCGGTTTCAAAGACCGGAAATCCTTCACCAGGCGAAATCCCGCTTTCAATTTCCCCACCAACAGCTAAATGCACTTTTCTGTATAAACCATCGATCTGGCCATTTGGGCTGATCAGGACAGCACTATTGTAAACGGCATCTTCATCTCGTTCTAGCATACCTAACATAATCCGTAATCGGTATCGTCGTGCAATATCAGCAAAAACTTCAGTTTCCGGTCCAGTCACCGGCACAGCCAAGTCGATTGGACTTCCTTTAATTCCCCACTGCAAGGCAATTTCTGGCAGTACGATCAGTGACGGGTTTTTCTGGCTAGCTGCTTCACATAAGGGAGCATAGAAAGAAATATTGTCATCAACGGTTGTGAATGAACTTTGACGCTGATTCTTTTTGCCCGTCACTACAGCGATTTTGATCGATTGACGCATGTGGGTAGATATCTCATCGGTCGAAACTTCCTCTATCTGTGGTAGAGACCAGGTGGACGATCCCTTGGTTGACCAGCGCAGGGTAAAACGCAGGGTCAAGGAAACATCATCCTGCTCCGGTGATAAGCACCGTTGAAAACGCAGGATCTGTGTGTCGATCTGCTCCGGTAACAAGTAGTCCCAGCCAGTTACTTCAGGGTTTCCTGTTTTGACGCTGGTAGGAGGTAGTTCCCCCCAATAGGCGGCACAGCGAAGGGTATCATGTGGATTGTCGATTTCACTTTGTTCGACCTTGACCTCTATCAGATATGCTCTTTCAGCTTTTGCACCCGCAAACGTCATTTGCCAGCCACCTACACAGGTACGTGTCCCATTAGCACGAATGATAAAGCAACCATCGTCACGCTCAGTCAAGGGTGCCGCTGAGGGATGTGGGGTCCAAGGTTGAATGGTTTCCAACTTCAAATTTGTCATATATGACTCCAATCGACGAACAGGGTTTCAGGCTATCAAAGCAACGTTCGATACAAATCCATATTTACTTTTGAGCTCAACAATGAACTGTGAATCCTGTGAAAACCAAAGGATTATCTAACATCTGGATGTATCAGTCAAGCAGTTTTGTAATCAAGCGAATTAGATAGAAAAATGAAGGGAACTAACCTGACGGCGGGTGGTTACTATCCCGAAATTAAACATGATCAGTTTCGAAGACGGGTAGACTGGAACTTCAGATGCCCCCAAACGGTAGGCAAATGATAGTCCTTAGTTTCCACGCCCAAAGCTAAACGATGTTCAGTCAATTCAAAAATCTCTTCGTTAATAGTCTTGTAGCGAATAGGTCCAATATTAGGTGCCAGCCATATGTAATTAAGTAAGGTCTTTTTGCCTGCTTTCCTTAAATGGTCAGATTCTTCCGAGATGCGCATAACCCGGTGAAAAAGCCCCGATTTGACTTTCAGAGTTTCTGTACTAACCACTTTGAAACGTGTATCTAAGGTTTCCGCTTTGGCTTTCTTACCACCTAACCGATGTCCTGAGGTGTTCCATTTCTTTTCAGGTCGCACCAACTGAGGTAGAAAGAGCTGTTCCAACTCATAAGTGTAGACCGTAGATTTGATTTTGCCGTTCTTCCGTTTTTTGTACTGAACCATGTATGATTGCTTCAATCCTTTTGGTGTCCTAATCAGAAAATGTGCCCTAGAATTCACCTGATCGTAGACCACCACAGTATCAGAATCCAGTTTGGCCTGTATCTTCCTGTTCTGTTTTCTCCCATTTCGATTGATCTCTAAACCTTCTTCCTGAGACACGATTTTGATCAGTCGTTCCTGGCTTCCGTCACGACTGTGGAAAATCCAAGTATTGCCAACTGAGAGGGGAAAATAATCCTGTGCTATTGACTGGCAGGCGATGACTAATCCCAAGAAGCAAATAAATCTGATTGTTAGTTTCATCTTTAAGTATTTCAAGATATTTCCTATTGACAAACTGACTTAGCTATAACCTAAATTCCCATTATGGATACAAACAAGATTTTTCCATAGAGGTAGTTGTTAAAAATTGGCTGCTTCACTTAGCATAACTGTCCTTGATGACCACTCTCGATCGCTTGGCAAAGATCCATCGTATAAACAATATCTTCTAGAGAACTCCAAGGGGTTGTATCGTTGAGGATACAGTCGGCAAAATGACGTGTCTCGTTAAATCCAGCACCACCCACAGCATCTAGATCTAAAGGTGCTTCACACTTCTTACCATCGAGATAGAGCGTGACCTCCGGTAAGGCTGTTAGATCTAGATAAGCCGACATGTTTTCGGCATGCACCTCTGCCGTCTGCACTCGGTATCCAACGCCATAATGGCTCATCATAGTGCCACAGCAACCATTATCAAAAGTTATGATAGCATTATAGCGCGGAGTTCCTTCTCTTTCACCATGACAAGAATGGGCATAAACTTCGGTAGCTTGAGCAGCTTCAGTTGGTGTTCTTCCAGACATCCAACGGAGAAGGTCAACGTGGTGAATCGCGTCACAGATAATCTCAGGAGGTGCGACTTCCCGAAGCCCTGGTCGTCTCAATCCCGACGGTGGTTTATGATAGTCTGCCGACACTTGAACCGCTCCTCCACGTTCTTGAAGCAATTTTCGTACAGCCAAAACTTCCGGCTTGTAACGCCGGTTAAGGGAAACGATGGCTATGCCTTTGCTCTGCCGAGCAGCATCTAGCATTTGTCGTGCTTCTTTGGGATTCATTCCCGGCGATTTCTCAATAGAAGTGTGGAGATCCCTTCCTAAGCATTCCAACACGATCGGTAACAGGTGCCCAGGCATAGTAACAACATAAACGAGATCCAAATCAACTTGGTCTAACATCTGCTGGAAATCTGTAAAAACAAATTGAGGCTGATGGTCGATCTGAGCCTTTTGTAAGCGGTCAGAGTCCATCTCAGCTACCGCCACTAGTTCCATCCGCGATTCATTCTTAATCATAGAGAAGTGGCTCTGAGCATGTCCTCCACAACCGATAACACCAACTTTTAACTCTGCCATCTTCCAACCCTTTATTAATTTGTAGCCGTAATCACCAAAGTGTTATTAGGGAGAACTAAACTGTGTAAACATGATGTTCCTCACCTCTCCCCAACTCCCAGCTTCAATCTTCAAAGGATGAGTAATGCTCAATTCACAATCATGATACTTTTGAATGAAGTGGAAAACCAATCAACTCATATGTAGGAGGTAACAACTTCTTGGATCTCGGCCAAACTATCCCATTCACTACCAGCACTATCAAATATTAAGGAATATGGACCATCAAACTTGGCTTCGGTAGCCAAATCCATACACCGTGTGAACTCGTCGCGGAGCATTTCACCAGCCACCGGCCACTCGGCTTTGGCATGTACCGAGGTGGCTCTGGGTAGAATAGCCGCTAGTTCGGTGTATTTATCATCTCCTTTGAAGTTACCGAAATCAGCACAGAGACCGATGTCTTCCTGACATAAATCTAATATGGCTAATAGGTGATCAGCTCGTTTGCCAATCTGGCGAAAATTTTCGGTAGTAACTTTGACACCCAATTTCTTACCGAACTGTGCCAAAGAGGCTAAATTTTTAGCACTCAACTGAATCGCTTCATGCTGAGGGGCATCATCAGTCTGAATATCGGTGCAACCAGCAATTACCCGTGCGTGGCTAGCACCACACTTACTTGCTATCTCGATCCAGAATCGAATCTGTTCCATCTCTTTCTGTCGTTGTTCTGGGTCTGGGTGCGTAATATCTCCTTCATCAATCAGTATACTGAATAGTTCAACACCCGCTTCATCCAGTGAAGTGCGCAAGCTGTCAATGTAGTCATCATCAACCTGAGGGAAATGGAAGTGACAAATTTCCAGCGTTTTAATCCCACACTCAGCGATTTTGGCTGGCAGTTCCAACAATGAAATGTCACCGTTCTCCGTGGTTGAACCATCCAATTTGTGAAAGACAGAACCTAGCGTTCGGTGTAAACTCCATGATGAAATAGACAATCTAGCTGGCATATTAATCTCCTTCAAAAATATATAGATTCATGGTATTAGTTGAACCTTAATCGAATCGGTGCCTTTCTGAACCATTTCAAAGGCTTCAACATATTTTTCCAATGATAACTGATGAGTAACGAATTGTCCCACGTCGATCATTCCACGATGAATGTAGTCAATGGCTAGTGGATAAGCATGCGGACCAAGATGTGCTCCATGAATATTAAGTTCTTTGGTATCACCAATGATTGTCCAGTCGACTGTCACCGGTTCGCGCATGACGCTAAACTCAACGAAAGTTCCTGCTTTACGAATCATGCGTAGGCCCTGTTCAACAGCACTTGGATGGCCGGTAGCTTCGATGTAGACGTCACAACCGTAGCCATCGGTCATTTCCAGAACCTGCTCCACCACATCAATTTTACTTGGATTGAGGCTAATGTCAGCCCCTAGTTTTTCAGCTATCTGCAACCGCTCGTCAACTAAATCCATTGAGATCAATTTCCCAGGATTTTTCAAACGGGCAGCACCGACCATACCCAATCCCAACGTTCCAGCCCCAGCAATCACTACTACATCACCGAACTCTATCTCTCCTCGTTGAACAGCGTGAATCGAACAGGATAGAGGTTCAATGACAGCCGCGTGTGATGGAGGGATCTCGTCGGGTACCTTGTGAATAATCGATCGTGCAGGAAACTTCATGTACTTGGCCATGCCTCCATTAACCACCTGTTGGAAACCGAAGATGTTGTGGATTTTGCAGAGCCAGTATTTCCCGGTCTGGCAATAACGGCAATTCCAACAAGGAACGATCTGTTCAGCAATAGCCGTATCATTGATCTGCAAGCCATATTTTTCTGTCACACCTTGACCGAATTGTGCCACTTTTCCTGTAAATTCATGTCCTGCTATCACGGGGCCTTCAACGTAGGGAACCCTATGTTCGTCACCCCAAAATAGTGGCGCTCCAGTATAACACTTCATGTCGCTGGCACAGACACCGCAGGCTTGTACCTGAATCACCACTTCACCAGGTCCAGCTTCAGGAACAGGAACTTCTTCCAATCGGTAGTCATAAGGACCATGACATACCACAGCTGGCATCGTTTTTGGTAATTCAATACCTGTCATCGTTCACCTCTATTGGGGATAATCATCCGCATCTTCACAATCAAGTAAATCAAGAAAAGTCGTCAGGTCCGGACGTCCTACTGCGGCTGCACGATCATCGAACATTTTCTGAATTTCTTCATTCCATGGACCACGCGCACGGCGGTCCCGATTCCAATCAGTAATTTCATGATGGCTCTTGCTGATTTTTGATCGTAACCATTTTAATAGATCTGGAAAGTCAGGTCTATGATCAACACCATCCACGAGTTCAGTCTCGGTCAAATCAAGAAACTTCATGGTATTGATATCTAGACCAGAGTTAGCACCGAATTTGTATTCACTCAGTGTGTTGTTCAAAAAAGCTTTGGTCTTGCTAACCAAACGTCCTAAGCAAACAATGCCTAGGATACCTCCGGAATGGGCACTCAATGGGGGACCGATGGTCAGATCAAAAGGAACGCCAAAGTCGTGTATATCTTCAGCATCTAACATATCCGGCATAGTAATAATCTCTGGTTGTCCAACAATTAGTTTACGTTCTTCGAACCCACGGAGGTAGGTTTCGTTCGGTGGTTCTCGGTCACGCTCTACCGCATTGAAAGCCTTAATTTGATCAAGATTAATATTCGAAACTGCCCGTATACTGGTTTCAATGGATTGGTCATCCTGAGCCTTCTCAACGATTTCCAGAAATGTGTCTTCACTTAAACCCAGTGATGCTAGTGTTCGCTGGTCACGACCAGATCCTTGACCAGCCTTGTATTCCCCTAAAGTGTTGCTGAGATGGGCACGGGCTTTATCGACCATCCTTCCGGCGTTCATCATGCCTAAGATACCAACATGATATGGGCTGCGTGGGGCTCTTTGGCTTAGATCCATTTTTTCCCTTTCTTAGGTTTAAATATCTAATTCTTGCATAAGTTGGCGTACGTATATGACATCTTCAGCTACTAGGGTGTTGGTCGGCTTTAGGTGGTGTTCAACCAAATGGAAGAAGGAACGGTACTCAGCATGAATACTGATTGGATCGGTGTATCCCACCGCCTTCAAAGCGGGCAGCACCATTGGAAGATCAAGCATGCCATCCCGCAACGGTACCCAGATCGGCTTGAAAATTAGTCGACCAGTTTTTGGATGCGAAAAATATTCCTGTCTCGGACTTTTAAAATTAACACTGTGCAGATAATCACCCAACAAACCGATAGCTAGTGAGACCGATTCGCCCGAAATTGTCAGATGCCCAGGATCATACTGAACACCAACCCATTGAGGGTCACAATCTTGCAACATTAATAAACAGGAACTAATGTTAACATCCAGCGTATTGCCACTATGGTTCTGAATAGCCCCTTTGATCCCATGCTTTTCCAGTAAAATTTGAAAGTTAACTAGATTCTGACGTGCTGTATCCAATAATTGACGGGGATTTGTTCCTGCTGAAATATGATAACCACCAATACGGATCTTTTTAACACCAACAGAGGTGATTGTCTCCAATAGCCGTTCGGTTTCATCATTCGATTCACGGAGTCCAGTGACTAGACGCGTTAGCTTTAACCCATGATCTTCAAAAACCCGCCTTACCTCTGGTAACTTGTTGATCCCTGTTCGATGAGTGATTGGCGCATTGGGACGACAAGGGAAATCTACCCCATCGAACCCCAGATCCTTGATATTCTTTGCCAGTTCTGGTAGTGGCAGATCCTGACACCACTTACAAAATGCTATGAGATCATACATCTGATTACCATCCCTTACCTTATGTTTAATAGTACGATAACCTAAAATAAAAGTCAACGTCGCTTGGTATGTAGTTTCACTAGAAAATTTAATTCGATTTAAACAACTATCTGGAAAGTCTTTAGATTCAAGTCAGGACGGTTTTCTCTTGACACCCCTATTCCTTCTGCAACAAAATATGGCGTAGTGAGCTAGCCTATCAGCAATAGGCCGCAATCAAATGAGGAGAGGACATAAAACGAAGTGCCAAAAATCGCAACTGCTTTGATTGGATGTGGCGGACGTGGCCCCCAAGGACATGCAAAAGTTGCCTTAGCCTCAGATGACTTGGAACTTATTGCAGTTTGTGATATTGATGAAAGGCGAGCAAAATTGGTAGGCGAAAAGTTTGGTGTTGAGCACGTGACTGATTATCATCAACTCTTGATTCGTAATGATATTGAGTCAGTTATCATCGCTACTGGAACTAAGCAACACGGTCCTATTGCTATCGATGCTGCCCGTGCCAAGAAGCATATCCTGATTGAAAAACCGTTGGTAGATTTTGTTTCCACCGGGAAAGATCTGATCAAAGCGGTAGAAGAATCCGGTGTGATTGGATTGGTTGGTTACCAACAGCGATTTACAGCCTTTACACAACGGTTAAAACAAGAAGCTTCTAAAATTGAACCGCTGCAAACATTGATGACCGTTCAGCGTGGTTTGCTGCGACCTCCCTATTTTGTTCCAGAACACTATGGAGGCATTATTGATACAGCTACACATACTATTCACCAAGCACTCTGGATAATGGATGATATACCCAGCGGTGTTTATTCTACCTTACGACGTGGAACTTTTACCAAAGACCAAACTATCGGTTATGCTAACCTGATGATTGATTACGACAATGGTGCCCGTACCTCAACAATTATTACTAGCATGGGAAGCGTACAGGTACCAAATGTCATCCAAATTATCGGCAAGTATGGAACCATTAATAGTTCAAATAGAAAAACGCTACAGGTAGCTAAGCACCAAGGATTCGATCTTAACGATAGACAACCAATTGGTCTTGAGACGCAAACCATTGATTTGGATGAGACTTCGTACAATCCGATCGCTGAGATGCATTCACACTTCGCTAATTTGATTAATGGTGAGGAAAAAGAACAACGTGGGACAACCTTACGAGAAGGACTTTTGGCAGTAGTGGTAACTGAAGCTATGGCCCTCTCAGCTGAACGCGGTCAGCGTGTTTTACTGGCTGAAGTTATGAACCAGTAGAGCTGCATTCCTCAATTTGGACAAAGCTACTAGGAAACTCTCTTTAAATTGTGCAGTAAAGTTATGAGTGGGTGATATAACGAATAAGCATTTGGGGGCCCAACCCGTTTGTCGTGTCACCCAAGACACAGAAACTAATGGAAAACTACAGTCTTACAATGATCCGCCAACACATGGACCAGATTCCAGAATTTTCTTTCCCCTCAGGGATCGGTATTCGTACCTACCGTCCCGATGAAAGAAACATCTGGACACGAATTCAGCGAGCTGCCGAAATGTTTTTTGATATTGACGATCAACTTTTCAATCGAGAGTTCGGTCGGGATTTTAAAGCTATGGAGGATCGGTGTTTTTTTCTGACAGATCACGGCAAAGAGATTGGGACTGTTACTGCCTGGTGGCAGCAGGATTGGCGAGGGCAGGAATGGGGGCAGATTCATTGGGTGGCAATTACTCCTGACTTTCAGAGGAAGGGACTCTCTAAACCAATGATGAGTGTGGCGATGCAACGATTGAAAAAATCTCATGAACGTTGTTTCCTTATTACTTCATCCAGACGAATTGCAGCAATCAAGGTCTATTTTGACTTCGGCTTTTATCCCGATTTTGAGTCTGAGAACAGTCAAGAAGCTTGGGCAGAGGTCGCATCGATTTTGGATCATGCTATCCTAAAGGAATGTGGGTTTTAGCCGAATTCAGGTTCAATTTTTATTTGAATTGCAGATCAAAGGGAGGTGCATGTGTTTAATAGCATCAAGGTTTCAGCTATCTCCCTGAAACCGATCAAATGGGACAAATCTGCCAACGCGGACAAAATGGAGGCGCTCTTTCTGGAAGCTGCCAAAGATAATCCTCAATTAATACTGACAACTGAAGGTGCATTGGAAGGTTACGTTGTTATGGATGTAGTTCAGAAACTTCGGACGGCCGAAGAGATGTTGGCAATTTCGGAATCTATTGATGGGACGTATATCCAGCGTTTTCGAAAACTGGCTAAACAGCTTAAAACTTGTCTCTGCTTCGGTTTCGCTGAGCGTATCGACAAAGAAATCTATAACAGTGCGGTTTTCATTGGTTCAGATGGTCAGATTTGTGGTAAGTATCACAAGACACAGTTAGCGGAAGGAACCCATTCATCGTGGCCTTTCAACTGTGTGGGTGAACGTTTAAGAGCCTTCGATACGCCTGTTGGAAGGGTAGGTGTCGTTATATGCAACGACCGCTGGAATCCACTGATTGCACGCACGCTAGTATTGGACGGCGCATGTCTGATTCTGATTCCATCTTATGGATCCAAAAACAAAGCACAAAATCAAACTGTGCTGGCCCGTGCACGCGAAAATGGTGTACCGATTGTTGAAGCCAATGTTGGTATGAACCTGATTATTAGTAAAGGTGAAATTGTTGCGTATAAATGGGGGAACGATAAAATTACAACAACTACTATCGAGATTCCCACTCCTATTTCCCAAAAAGCTGCACGCTTGTCAGAACAAGAATATCTACAATATCAGCAACCTGAAATGGAAAAAAGATATCAGCAAACAGTCAAAAAATTTCGACTTGATTCATCATCATGACATAGTTTAAGTAGGGATCTAGACTATGATGATCAATCAGTTTATGAAATATGTTGGTTATGTTTCCTCTCAATTAGTATTAACCTACTTTACGTTAGCTTGAAATCTTGATACAATGGGACGATCGGCTTTTTCAGAGGTTGCCAAGTATATCAACTTCGAAATTGATGCCGGTACCTTCTACTGACAACTAGAAGGTGTTTTATGACTAGAATAACGTTTTTTCCTTAGTCCATCCAGGAAGAACTGAATGATTAAAGTTATGTCGTAATTCAACAAGTTAAATTACAATAAAGGAAATTGAAAGAATGAAGATTGGTTTGCGAATTCCCGGAGCGGCAGGAGAAATGTCGTGGGCGGACTTTTGTGGCTGGTGTAAAGAGAATGGATTTGAGGCTGTCGACGTCGGGGCTATTACGGCCGAACTAGCTGAGACAGTCGGGGATGCAGGTCTAACGATTGGATCGGCAGACCTACCCGGTGTCAGAGATCTACTTAGTGTTGATAGCACCAAGCAGGAAGCGGGTGCTACAGTGGCCAAAGAAGCAATCTCAGTTGCCGCGGAGCATGGCGTTTCAATCATGTTCTGTGTGTTTGTTCCGGCAGATGCTAGCTTAGGCAGAGCGAAAAACTATGAAATTTGGAAAGAAACTGTTCCCCCTATTGCTGAGTTTGCAGCTTCTAAAGGTGTAGGAATAGCAGTTGAAGGTTGGCCTGGTGGAGGCCCTGCTTATCCTGCTCTTGGTTGCACACCGGAAATGTGGAGGGCGATGTTCACCGAGTGTCCAGATGGATTAGGTTTAAATTACGATCCATCCCACTTGGTTCGAATTGGTATTGACTATTTGAGAGCCTTAAATGAATTTGCTGATAAGGTATTGCATGTTCATGCTAAGGGCACTGTTTTTGACCAGGAAGCGCTCTACCTGCATGGGAATTTAGGGCCTACATTCCACAATCCACGCGGTTTTGGTGAAGACTGGTGGCGATACTGCATCCCTGGAGACGGTGTGATTGACTGGTTAAACATAATCCAACGTTTAGAGGATGAAGGATTCGATGGTATTGTCAGTGTGGAGTTGGAAGATTACCGTTACTGGGAAAACTGGGAAGCTCAAGCAGATGGCCTCAAGCGTTCACAATCATTTCTTTCAAATATTGTACGCTAGATATTCTAGAAATATTGTCTTTGTTGTAGCAACGCCATTTTCTTACTAAGAAACTATGTTCAATGTTGGAAATTGAAATACTGGAGGCACACGAAACTGAACGGGCTAAGAAGATTCTGCTCCGTGATGGTTTCGTCGCTGTCAAGGATATCCTTAAGGGTGAGAAACTCAAACGAATTCAAAACGCTGCAACCCGTGTGATTCAAGAAATCATCGATGATGATCTAGAGAGGAAGGGTAATAGAGGTCATCATCGCTACTCTTTCGGTAACCAGATTCATCATGTTGAATGGTCTGAATTGGTAGATCTACCGCCCATTTGGTCTATTGCTGAAGCGATTTGGGATAGCGGCGATTTCATTTGTTCTGCTGCAGGTGGGGACTTTTCTCTACCTAATGCCGAAATTCAACCTTTACATTCTGATGGTAATGAGATGGGGTTTACAGATCCATGGGTTAACCAGATGACATTACGTGACCTGCCGCCCCCAACACTCTGTGTTAATTTTCTGATGGTTGATTTTACCAAGGAGAATGGAGCCATCCGGCAGATTCCTTGCACCCAGAGGTCAAACGCCCCAATTCCTACGCTGGAAGAAGAACCACCATGGATGAAGAACTGCATCATTTGCGCGCCAGCCGGAACGGCTCTTGTTCGTGATGTTCGTTGCTGGCATGGTGGAACAGCTAACAACTCTGATCACCCGCGACCGATGACTAATACACAGTATTATGCTCCGTGGTTTCGGCAACATCTGTCAAAATGTCTTCCACATGAAAATTACAGTCAAATGTCTGTTCGTGCCCAACATCTATGCCGCTACATTGTTCAAGGTAAGTTGAGTCCCTAGCTCCAGTCAGTTTGACGAAATGAGACGGATTGACGCATTCGATTTGCAACTTAAATTCGGTTCAGTCGCACCGACCTCAGTCCAATAATAAGTTGCATCAGAGTATTTCTTGGTTAAAAGGGCCACGTTTTGATCCCATAATACCATCGAGCCGATAGGTAATTTACATACGGTGGAATTCCCTGCTGTTTTCACTGAATGCTATGGTTTTGGTAGTTAATTCTGCTTTTTTATTTAAGGGAGACAATCTTTGACGATATCCCTAGCTTTAAGTAGATCATCTCGAGAAAGATAATATTCAAAGACAAGGTAGGGGACATTGGTATACTTTTGTAAACATCGTAAATAGGTTGGATAATCCAAACATCCCGAGCCAACCGGTCCATAATCAGCTACTAAACCTGTTTCAGAAAACCGTGAGTCCTTAGCATGAGCAATAGCGATCTCCGGTCCCAACATACGCACTGCGCGTTCCAACGGCGTTCGGTCAGGAACAAAGTTAGCCGCATCCATACACACTCGTAATGCTGAGGACCCAACTTGATCTTTAACTCGCAGAAAGGACTCGGCACTTCCAATACTACCAGCACGAGTAATTTCGACCGCGATATGCACCCCTTTATCTTCTGCGACGGTACAAGCGGATGATAAAGCTTGACACAGTCCCTGAAATACTACATTGTCATCAACGCCTGCTACCGAAGGATATTCCGACGGATGCCAGATCAGCAGTGGACATTCATTGTCACCAAATCGGCTTTCCAAATCAGCGGTCCTCTCAACACATTCAACCAATCGCTCAACATCTGTTTGAATGGTCCCTTGTTCATTTACCAAACCCACATGCAGGGTCATAGCTGCCAAGGCCACATCATCCGCTTCCAAGATTTTGTCAACGTCTTCAGGTGATGGATCTGAATCTCCTCCGCTAAAAAACATCTGGACTGCATCGAAACCAGATGACCGCAACTCTCCAGTAGGTATAGTTTCACCTGACATCAATCCTAATTTCATAACTCACTTCTCCTTTTACAATGGTTCTATTATTTCTTTAAGATATTATATTTTCTTTCGCGGGTACGCCTGTCTGCTTGAGCTAAGTCACTGACGAGTTACTTGGATTTTGTGCTTGATCTCTGCTCACCGCGTAGTCAATAAGACGAAATATTCTAGCATGATAAAAATTAAAGGTAAATAAACAGATAGTAAGGGGATTTTTGATAATCTTGAACTTGGAAAGAAAATACAAATGGTTTAGTAAGATAAATTAACATTATTATGTTCATCTTAAGAAACACAAAAATTTGAGAAACCAATATGGCTTGCATGATATGATATATTCACCATGGGTAAGTAAGTAAAGTTTATAGAATCAAAGAACGAGGATGGTTATTGATTTCCACCAGTCAGCATCAAATATGTCCGCTATGTAATGGTGTTTATACTAGTGATTTTTTTCAAAATTCCGATCGTAACTTTTTGCGTTGTCAGACCTGTTTGTTGGTTTTTGTTCCGCCCAAGCATTTTCTATCCGCAGAATCTGAAAAGGAGCGATATGATCAACACCAAAATTCACCTGATGATCCGCGCTACCGCCGATTCTTAAATCGCATTTTCCAGCCTCTGAAAGGGAGATTGAAACCAGCAAGTTTTGGTTTGGATTTTGGCTCAGGCCCGGGACCAACTCTATCCGTTATGTTCCAAGAGGAAGGACACTCCATGGCTATTTACGACCTGTTTTATGCGGATAACCCGATGGTTTTTGAATGGGAGTATGATTTTATCACTACCACCGAAACTATTGAACACCTACGGGATCCAAAAGAAGATCTGGACCGATTATGGGGTTGTCTGAAACCCGGAGGTCTCCTAGGTGTCATGACCAGTTTCATTGAGGAAAGTAAACCTTTCGCCGATTGGCGCTACAAAAATGATCTGACCCATATCTGTTTCTATACCAAATCGACCTTTAGCTGGTTAGCAACTCATTGGCGGACAACCGCCGATTTTGTAGATGACAATGTGGTTTTTTTCCTTAAAACAAGTTAATTTCAGATAGAAGATCTCTAGTTTCGGCGTATCGATTATCAGAACACAGTCGAGAAATTTATTGAAGGAGGTTTCTCTTGACTTGTGGCGGATGAAATCTATGTGGCCGGAATTGGAGTACAGGGAAGGACAATGAACTGGATTGAGGCTGAAATCGGGAACGCTGTGTCAAATTTATCAAGGAGAAAATATTATGTTGATCCGTGGTGACGACAGTGCAATTAACCTTCCTTCCACGCTCACAGAAGAAGAGAAATGGTATTTTGATTTACACGGTTATCTTATTCTTCGACAAGTAATTACACCTGATGAAGTCCTGCAGATGCTGAGTTTGGGTTTCAATTGGCTGGAACACCCAGCTCAAGCTGCACCGCCCCTTCGGGTAACGGTGAAAGAATACGGTGGGGTCATTAATCCGCTACCATATGGAGACCGTATCTTTGAACGTACCAGTTTGAACGAAAAGGTCTTACGGGTGGTTATGGGATTGATGTGGAACCGGCCTCGGCTTTTCAATTGTGCTTTGGTACAAGAGAAGAAGGATCCCAGTTTGGTGGGTAAGAAGAAGAAATTGCATCGAGATACCAGTGGCTTCGATTTTCCCGATGGTTTTCGTAACCCGCACAATGATTATCAAGCGGGTAATGGGCAAATTTATAGCAACTTCGTTAATAGCGCTATTACGCTAGTGGACGTTCCCAAAGAAAACGGCTTTACCTGTATTCCTGGGACGCATAAGTCCGAGATTAGTTTTCCAGCTGATTTGGACATTGACAGCCATCCATGGGCGCCAACCGAAACATTCGAGTTACAAGCGGGGGATTGCCTGATTTTTTCTCCCCGTCTGATGCACGGGACCGAGTTTTGGAAGATGGACTACGATCGTATGGTCATTTTCAATCGTTACCAATTTAGTTTCTACTTTAATGAGAACTATAGTTTGCCTATTAAGGATCACGCCAACCGTATTTCCGCAGACCAGTTTGAATTGGAATCGATTCAGCGTGGTGAAAAAGAATTTGCCCGACGTATTCTAGACAAGATGAAAAGAGGAGAGGACTTGTGTTGACACAAGAAGAAAAATGGTACTTGGATTTAAACGGGTTTATGGTTGTCCGTGATGTTGTGCCTTCCTCTGAGTTGGAGCAGATGAAAACTCAGCTTTTAGAGTGGTACCAATGGGAAGAATCACAATTTGAGCCACCAATGCGAATAAATAGCCAACCCGGAAAACCTTGGTGGGTCTACAATATGCATTATGGACATCCAGTCTTTCAGCGACTGATTTTGAATCCTGAAATTCTGCGGGTCACTACGGCCCTAACATTGAACAAGCCACGTGTCTTCGATGTAGTCGCTAATATCTGTTATTCGGAGGCAGACGGTCTACATTTACACGGTGGACATAAGGGTTGGTTTCGCAGCCCTTATCATCAGTATCAAGTAGCTAACGACCAGATATTTGCTAGTTTCTTCAACCTCTCGGTTTCGCTGGTGGATGTACCTGTGGGTAACGGCTTTGCCTGTCTGCCAGGCAGTCATAAGTCCAACTTCGAGTGTCCAGAACACGTTACCATGGATGACGGCCCCCCAACCGTACGTAACGTATCGGTCAATGCTGGCGATATTATCATTTTCCTGCCAAATACCCGTCACGCAGGGCGAAGGTGGACGCACCCAGACTATCCACGGATGACGGTTTTTCTGCGCTGGATGTACGCCAAACAGTTCCATCATGCTGATTCAGCTAATTGGTTTCCCCTCGAGGAGCACAAAGACCAGATTCCGCTTGCTCTTTACCAATTGGAAGATCGGGATAGTGGGCAGCGACATGCCTTAGATGGAATCATAGACCCATTCAAAATTGATCTGCCGGAATGATTATTTATTTGATCAAAATGATGGGAGCACATCATGATGAAAGTCAAACAGACACAGTACAAACCACATGGTGTCTTCCTACAACTGAGTAATGATCAATAGATTCCGTAATACTTGTTTGAGTAGCGATTTTTCAGGTTTCATGTTTGGTAACCATCATTCAGGATCCATCGCTCCAAGCTTTTCGATTTAGTATTCTATTTGAAACGTAAGCGAAAAAGTGTTGAGATTGAGAAAGTCTATTTATCATAGGCACTTGCTATGATTTTTATAAGCATGTATTATTCACTAAGACACCTCAACAGGGTAAAAAAACAGATAAAATCGCGATAGTTTCATTCTTGTCCTTATCTTAACTGTGTTTGCTATTGGAATAAAGATCACACCAATTCCTAACCTCGCCAACTTTGAAAAAAGGAAAATAAGAAATGAAAAAAATTGTATTCTACTGTTTAGTAATGAATTTGATGAACGCTTTTTTTGGACCCTCTCTCCTTATTTATGGAAGATATCGAAGCCAAAGTCAGTCCGAAAGAGCTTATTCTCCATTACAGTTTTGACAAAGATTCGATTAAAAGAAAAGATATCACAGATCTCTCCGGAAACAAAAACAATGGTCTTATCAAAGGTACACAAAAAACTGTTAAAGGAAAAGTCAAGGAAGGTATGGAGTTCAGCGGGTCAGCTCCAGACTATATTTCTGTAAGGAACCATCATTATGCAAAGGCCAACATTGAAGCCATCACGTTGATTGCATGGGGCAAATCCCCGAGTCGAGGTATGATTGCTTCTTGGGATCGAAGCGAGTTTTTCCGCTTTGGTGTGGGTGACGACGTACTGGGAAATAACGATTTTGTTGCTTTCGACACTTGTTGTGGAATTCACGATTGGCATGGGAAGACGAAAATCACCGATGATAAATGGCATCATGTTGTGGCTCAGTTTGATGGAAAGCATAAGCGAATCTATATTGATGGGAAACTTGATGCTGAGGTAAAAGCAACACATAAGGTCATGGGAAAAGCGATTACTCGTTATGGTTTCATTGGTATCGGTTCAGAAGCTGGAGCCTTCGATGCTGCGACGGGCCCAAATTGGGCTTTCAAGGGGGTGATGGATGAATTTTTGCTATTTCATCGTGCAGTAACAGCAAAAGAGATTGTCCATATGGCCAAAGGACCATCAAACCCGTTTGCAGTCGACTCAAAGGAAAAACTAGCTATAACCTGGGCTGACATCAAGGTCAATCAATAGTTTAGCCATTACTGTTTTTTTAAATTCTATTCCTCACTTATAGAAGATACGTTTCGTTATGTATTTTTTGAATATGCTATTCAAAAGAATTGGTAGAATACTTTACTGAAAATTCCATTTTATCTAATCGTTTTAAGTACAGGTAAAAATACTTTTACCTTGATCTCTGCAACGATCTGGAGTGCGGATTAATGAAGATTGGCAGTGATCCCAAGTGGTGCAAAGAGGCAGCCATAAAAGCGGAATCGTGCGGTGTGGCACTAGCCAGAAGCAATCATGTTGGCAGCCAACTTGAGACGGTTAGTGGAACCCGAAACTTCCTCAATACTGTCAACCATCACAATTTTGGGTTGCTTTATGATTGTATGCACCTGGCGATAAGTAGAGAAGATTATCTAAACTGTATTCCAGAATTCTTTAAATTCACCAAGAATATACTGATTCAATCTCGTCGTCGTATTTGCGTGGCAGGAAATAGCGAGGAATGGGTCCCAGCCCTTCCAAATGAAGATGGTGTTCAGGATTGGCAAAACGTATTTAAACGATTCCGAAAACAAGGTTATGATGGACTGATTATTGTTATTGAGAATAGCTGGCCTGCGGATCATCGTGAGGAGGTTGCTCTGCTACTTGATCCTGAATAAGATGTGGCGTGCTGCGGGTAATGAATAGGCACCCAAGATACTTTATGCCTTTGTTTTCATTAGTCTTGGACACATTTGCTCGTTTGGTTACTATTTATTGCATGTTTTTTTGCTAAATTGGCCTAGTGAATCACCGCATTGTCTACACCAAAATTGCCGCTGATTTGCCTCGGTTTATAAGGGAAATTCTGTAGCTTCGATTCATTGATTTCCACACCAATACCCGGTCTATCAGGCACCACCAAGTAACCTGCATCACGCTCAATCGGTTGAACAACAATCTCGTTAAAAGTATCTGCCCCCATGTTACTTTCCATCAACACGTAGTTAGGAATAGAAGCATCAAGCTGGACAAAAGCTGCAATGTTCACTGGACTTCCCATTAAATGTGGGAAAATCCCGACAAAGGATGCTTCCGCTAATGCAGCGATTTTCTTACATTGGGTAATACCACCGGCTAGCGAAACATCGGGTCGAATTAAACTAACCGTTTTCCGGTCGATGAGGTCTTTGAACTGTTGCACGTTATAAAAACGCTCGCCCGTTGCTATAGGAATGTGGATATGTCGTGCAACATAGTCCAACGCCTCAACACTTTGCGGAGCCAGCGGATCTTCGTAATATAAGATTCTGAAGGCAGCTAGCTCGTTAGCCAGAACGATGGCTGCGTCCGGAGCAAGGTTCCGATGAATCTCAAGTCCGAGATCAATATTATATCCAATCGCTTCTCGAATGGTACTGATGATTTCTACCGCCGTGGTAATAACCTGGGTTGAAGTCTGGTTTTGCCAACCAGGGAAAAAAGGCGTTGTTCGGAGTGAATTGAATCCGTTTTCGACATTCCAGATGGCACTTGTTACCCGGTCAGAAAGCGTGTCTCCAGTAACATTATTGAAAACTTTTATCTTATCTCGGCATTTACCCCCAAGTAATTGATAGACTGGCAAACCGACTGACTGACCCAAGATATCCCATAGAGCAACATCGATGGCACTCATGGCAGCGTTTAAAACCGACCCCATGAAATGTGTGTTCCTAGAAACTGCTTGATAATGATGTTCTATTCGAGTAGGGTCTTTACCAATATAATACTGGCTTAACTCTTGTATGGCATGATAGACAGTTTTCTGATGTGCCCACAACCCGGCTTCACCATTGCCCACAATACCTTGGTCGGTGTAAACCCGGACGAGAAGAAAACTATCGACTAAAAACGGCGTTATCTTTTTAATTATCATGTTACATTTCTATGATTCAGATGAGTTCAATACTCAGACATAAATTGCTTGCTACCGTCCCATCCATCCACCATCCACAAGGACTATACTCCCATGAACATAGTCGGAAGCTTTGGATGCCAAATAGACGGCTATTCCTTTAAAGTCGTCAGGCTTTCCCCAATTCCCAGCTGGTATCCGCTCCAAAATTTGTTTGCTCCGTAC